>VFQS010000048.1_pt1 | contig 180051 bp, 172 predicted proteins | sample 3512361 | NCBI WGS metagenome assembly VFQS01 (sample SAMN10412375, study PRJNA504923) | tailings metagenome | isolation source: Relicate 1 Philex TSF3 active mining | place: Philippines | reverse complement strand
ACTCGCCATCTTGAGGGGGTGGTGCTCGTAAGGGCGTGAGGGTTCAAATCCCTCCATGGTCACTTTTTTTTAAATACTTTACATAATATTTTACTCTTTTTCTCTTCTTTTCTTTGTTTTGTTTATTTTTTCACTACATTTGTTAAACAAAATAATATTCAATGAATAATGTAAAGAATGTTTTCAGTATCAAAGATCTAGAAAATCTATCAGGTATTAAAGCTCATACCATTCGAATTTGGGAAAAAAGATATAATATTTTAGAACCTATGCGTTCTGAAACCAACATTCGTTTTTACGATATTAAAAATTTACAAAAATTACTTAATATTGTTTTACTTCACAATTATGGGTATAAGATTTCTAAAATATCTTCTTTATCAAATGAAGAATTTAATAAATTAGTCAATGATATTATCTCTGAAAAAAGTGCAAAAAATCATGCTATAAGCACTTTTAAAGTTGCTATGATGAACTTTGACCAAACATTGTTCTTCAATACTTACAATAAATTATTAAGTGAAAAATCATTTAAAGAAGTTTTTTATTCTGTCTTTATTCCTTTAATGCAAGAATTAGGTTACTTATGGCAAACCGACACGATAAGTCCGGCTCATGAACATTTCATAACGTATCTAATCAAACAAAAATTACTGATCAATACAGAAAAAGTACAAACCCTAACTCCTACAAAGGAAGATAAAGTTTTTGTTTTATTCTTGCCTTCAAATGAAATTCATGAATTAGGTATCATGTACCTAAACTATGAAATTTTATTAAATGGTTACCAGACTATTTATCTTGGTGAAAGTATTCCTATCGATAGTTTGCTTGATCTTAAAAGTGCTTTCGAAAAAATAACGTTTCTTAGTTACTTTACGGTAGAACCAAATCAAGAAATACTTGAAGATTACATTGAAGAAATGCACGAAAAATTAATTAAAAATTCTGATAACGAAATGTTATTATTAGGCCGAATGACTGCAGAAATTAAAGACAAAAATAAGTACAAAAATATTCACATTTATAGTAGTATTGAAGAATTAACCACATCTTATCTTTAATTATTTGTTTTTGTTTAATATTTTATATATTTTTGTTAAACAAAATTTACTAAGGTGCGAAAAAAAATTGCTATTATTGGTTCAGGATTTTCTTCATTGGCAGCTGCTTGCTATTTAGCAAAATCAGGGAATGAAGTTACTATTTATGAAAAAAACGAAACTATTGGTGGAAGAGCTCGTCAACTAAAAAAAGAAGGTTTTACTTTTGATATTGGACCTACATGGTATTGGATGCCTGATGTTTTTGAACGTTTTTTTAGTGATTTCAATAAAAAACCATCCGATTATTATGAGTTAATTAAACTTTCTCCTGCGTATCAAGTTTATTTTGGACATTTGGACTTTGTTACGATTGCAGATAACTTACCAGAAATTATTTCAACTTTTGAGTCTATAGAAAAAGGAAGTGGAAAACAATTAGAGCAATTCATGGCGGAAGCAAAAAGTAATTACGATATTGCCATTAAGGATTTAGTATATCGTCCTGGAGAATCACCCTTGGAATTGATTACGCTTAAAACCGCCAAAAAAGTGAATCAATTCTTTAGTAACATCAAAAAGGATGTTCGAAAAAGATTCAAAAATATTAAATTGGTTCAAATTCTGGAATTTCCCGTTTTATTTTTGGGTGCTAAACCTAGTGATACACCATCCTTTTATAGTTTCATGAATTTTGCTGATTTTGGTTTAGGTACTTGGCATCCAAAAAACGGAATGTATTCGGTAATTTTAGCCATGGAAGCATTAGCAAAAGAATTAGGCGTCAAAATTGAAACGAATGCCAATGTTCAAAAGATTGATGTGGTTAATGGAACAGCTTCAGGCTTATTAGTCAATAATAAAATCATTACAGCCGATATAATTCTAAGTGGTGCCGATTACCATCATTCTGAAACTTTATTAGATGAAAAATACCGTCAGTATTCAGAAAAATATTGGGAAAACAAAACATTTGCTCCTTCTTCGCTCCTTTTTTATGTTGGATTTAATAAAAAAATTGAAAACGTTGAACATCATTCTTTATTTTTTGATGTAGATTTTGATGTGCATGCTGAAGCGATTTACGATCATCCTAAATGGCCTGATGAGCCTTTATTTTATGCAAGTTTCCCATCAAAAACCGACGCAAATTCAGCTCCAGAAGGAAAAGAAGCTGGAATTTTTTTAATTCCCATTGCACCCGGATTAAAAGACACTCCCGAAATAAGAGAATTGTTTTTTGAAAAAATAATTACACGTTTTGAACTCCTAACTAATCAAAATGTAAAAAATAATATTATCTTTAAAGAATCATTTTGTGTAAATGATTTTGTAAAAGACTATAATTCGTTCAAAGGGAATGCTTATGGTATGGCGAATACACTATTGCAAACCGCTTTTTTAAGACCTAAATTGAAAAGTAAAAAAGTTAATAACTTATATTTTACCGGACAATTAACTGTTCCAGGACCAGGTGTGCCCCCTTCTTTAATTTCAGGAAAACTAGTATCCGATTTAATTGAAAAGTATCAATAATATGAAATCAATATTTGATAATGTGTCCTTTGATTGTAGTACAAAAGTCACCAAAGCTTATAGTACTTCTTTTTCTTCTGCTGTGAAAATGCTCGCGCCCAGCATTCGTCAAGATATTTATAATATTTATGGATTTGTAAGATTTGCTGACGAAATTGTAGATACATTTCACGACTATGATAAAGAAGCATTATTTACACAATTTGAAAATGATTTAGCCTTAGCGCTGTCACAAAAAATAAGCCTTAACCCTATTTTAAATTCTTTTCAGCATACTGTTCATAAATACAATATTCCAATGGAATTAGTTGATGCGTTTATGCACAGTATGAAATTAGACTTAACTAAAAGAGAATATAAAACAACCGAAGAGTATCAAGAATACATTTATGGGTCGGCTGATGTAGTAGGATTAATGTGTTTAAAAGTTTTTGTAAATGGGGATAATTCTAAATATGAAGAATTAAAAGATTCGGCAATGCGATTGGGTTCAGCATTTCAAAAAGTAAATTTTTTACGCGATTTAAAAGCCGATTTTGAAGAATTGAGTAGAACTTATTTCCCAAATACCGATTTGAATCATTTAGATGAAAAATCCAAACAAGAAATTATAGCTGATATTGAAAGTGATTTTGAAGCAGCATTTAATGGAATAAAAAACTTACCAATTGAAGCTAAATTTGGAGTTTACACAGCTTATAGATATTACAAAAAATTATTGAAAAAACTTCAGAAAACACCATCTTTAGAAATTAAAAATACGCGAATAAGAGTTTCTGACTATCAGAAAGTTGAGTTATTTGCAAGATGTTATGTCAAATATAGATTAAATATTATTTGATGTACGGTTCAAGGAGAAGCTTTTTCATGATGAATTATGATTCAGCGTATTTAATTAAAAATTAATTATTGAAATTTAAATATATTATGTGGTTACATATTTTGATTTTTTTGACAACTTTTTTCACTATGGAATTCATGGCTTGGTTTAGCCATAAATACATCATGCATGGTTTTTTGTGGGTTTTGCATGCTGACCATCATAAGAAAGACCATGATTCGTGGTTTGAGCGAAATGATGCCTTTTTCATTTTTTATGCAGTGGTAAGCATTGGCTGTTTTTTACTTTGGAAATATGAAATTTTTGAGTTTGGATTAGCTATTGGATTAGGAATATTAGCCTATGGAATTACCTATTTCTTTGTTCATGACATCTTTATTCATCAACGATTTAAATTATTTAGAAACGCCAACAATCGATATGCAAAAGCAGTAAGAAGAGCCCATAAAATGCACCACAAACACATTGGTAAAGAGCATGGCGAATGTTTCGGAATGTTAATTGTTCCTTTGAAATACTTTAAAAACTAAAAATTCCCGCTTGGCGGGATTTTTTTTATTGTTTAGCTAAGGCTTGCAAAGGTTTAAGCTGTTCTAGATTCATATCTGTTTTTTGGAGTAAACTAAGCATATTTAAAATGTGAGTTGGATTCATATCTTTTCCTAAAACTCTAACTACCGCAAAACCATTTTCTTTTTTATTTGCCATAACAACAAATTCATCGATATGTTCTTCCTCACCTACAAAATAAACAGCAGCTCCGTCATTACCAGAACCCACTTTCAATAATTGTTGATAACTAACATCTTTTAAAATAGATTTTACTTCACTTATTTCTTTGTCATATTTTTCTAGATGAGTTGTATCAGACTTAAAGGCTAAAATATTCATTTTTTTAAATGATTGCAATGCCGCTTTCTCTTCATTAGTTAATTTAATTTTACTTGTATTTATAATACTTGGCGCTAAATCAACTGATATAAAATCTGCTGACTCTGTATTTTTTACATAATACTTTTGCAAAGTAGGCTTGTTCTCGCAACTACATGCAAATAATAATGATATAAGAATAATAACTAATTTATACATCTTTTATCTTTTTGAAGCTTTTTTTAAATCATCGCCTCCAGGCAAACTCATTTTTTCAGTTAACATTGAAATTTCGTCTAAACTAAAATTTCCGGTTAACGACAAAACAATTGTATTGGCATCTTTCAAATTTGCGCCTTCAATAAACATTAAAAGTTCTTTTACTATTTTTTCATTAGCGCCTGATTTAACATAAATTTTTACATTTTTACCTTCGTTATTAACTCGCATCAATTCTTCTAACGGATTTGATTTTAAATAACTATTTACCGATGATTTCATCTCTGAACCCACCTTTGCGCTACTCGTTGTAAACACTTTTAAATTCTCTAATTTCTTAAGTAAATTTAAATACTGTTGCGTGTCTTTATCGTTAGTATTTACTTTAACTTTACTCATCATTTCAAACATCTTTTTATTCACTACAACAGATGTTACCCCCTCTTTATCTTCAAATTTATCAAAAGCCCCTTGAGCAAATGTTACAGTTGATGCCAAAAATAAGGTAATAGCTACGACTAGATTTTTCATAATTTTAGTTTTTAAATATTGATTTTTTTGTTTTTTCATATTCGTTTAAATGTGATACGCTTTTTATACCTAGATTTACTTGTTCTGAAACCATAAACAAAGCTTTTTGAGTTTCAAAATATGCTTCTTCTGGATTTTCAAAAGTTCCTAATTCAACACTTTTTGGCTGTGTTGGATAAAAATAAAAGGTTGATAATCCGAAAAGCACAACAAAACTTGCAGCAATACCTATCCACTTTACATAAAATTGTTTTCTAGGTTGTAAAGTAATTTTTTGCTCGAATTGCGTTTCTTTTTGTGTTTCAAAGTAACCAAATAGTGCTTGATATTTTGCCAATTGTGGCGTCACATCATTTGAAGAAAAATAGGCCTTTAACAGTTTCTCTTCCGCAATTGAAGTTTCTCCTTGAAAGTATTTTTCTACTAATTGTTCAACTAAATTTGATTCCATAATTATGTGTTTTTTCTAGTTGTTCTCTTAAGGTTTTTCGCGCTCTTGATAAAGCTACTCGAACCGCAGTTTCATTCATTTCTAATACTTGAGCTATTTCTGAAAATTCGTATTCTTCAATTTCTCTAAGTTGCACTATTAATCGTTGTTGCTCGGGTAATTCATTAATCAATTTTTCTGACCATTGCAATGTATTTTGATGTTCAATTTGTACTTCTATATTAGCTTGCTTGTCTTGATAATTGTTATGCACAATTTGCAAATTCGTAGCTCTTTTGCTTTTGAGTTGATCCAAACAATAATTCTTGGTCATCGTCATTGCTAAAGCTTCTACACTATTATAATGTTCTAAAGCATTGTTTTTATTCCACAACCTAACCATCACTTCCTGAGTAGCATCTTCTGCTTCTTCAGTACTAACGAGCATTCGTTTCGCTAAACGAAATAACTTATCCTTAAATGGAGTAATTATTTGCACAAACTCGTTTTGGTTCATATTAGTAATTGATTTATAGTGAAGACGAATGTAATTTAATTTTGTTACAATTAAAAAAAGGTTCTTATAAAAAAATATCAAAACCTTTTTAAAATCAAACAATTAACTTTATTTAAAACAAAAAATTTAATCCAATTTTATAGTTTCTTCCGCGGATATTGTATCCAATTACTTCTTGAAAATCTTCATTTAATATATTGGTCACTGCTCCAAAAATATGCAATCGATTAGGTAACAACTCATAAGATATATTCGAATTAACTAACTGATAAGAAGCTAAATTAACAGCTTGTGTTGCCCAAATATTCGAGTCGTAATAAGCATCACTTCTTTTATCTACAAATTGATAATTGGCACCAAATGATCCTCTTTTAAATGTGTAATTCAAATCGATATTTCCTTTGTGTTTTGGAATCAAACGGTTTAATTGATTTTCAACTTGAGTAAAAGTATAATTTCCACCTAAATTTAAATGTTTAGTTAATTTATATCGAATAGTGGTTTCTAGCCCTTTTGCGTTACTTATATCGTCATTATTGATGTAAGAAGATTGAAATGTGGATGGATCATAGAAAAATCCGAACGTATTTTCTTCTTCTCTGTAAAAACCAACCGCATTAATCGTTAATTTTTTATCCAATAATTGCGATTCAAAACCAAATTCTGCCGTAGCATTTTCTTCAGGAGTTAAATCTAAATTTCCATACGGCCCATACAATTGATATAAACTTGGCGTGATGAAAGCTGTGCTATAAGAAGCTAACACTTTCAATGGTAAATTTTCAAACGAATAACTCGGATTGAAATTATAAACTATTTGATTTCCGTATTCGCTATGTGTATTGAAACGTGAACCAACATTAAGATTAAAACCAAAATCTGAATTGTAAACCAAAGTAGCATACGGATCAATTAAATTGAACTTGGCTTCTTCTCTAGCCACATCAGTATAGGTATCTTTTTGTGTCATATCAAAATACTGATATTGTGCACCTAATACTAAATATAATTGGCTACTAAAGTTGTATTTATTGAAAGCATCAATCGAAGCACTTCTACCCGAATAATTGTAATTATCAATAGTTCCGGACCACGAATTTGAAATATTTAAAACTCTATCAATAGTTGAAGCTCCAGCATTGATTGCAAATTCACCTTTATTATAGTTGTATTTTGGCAAGAAACCAATTCTAAATTGTTCCGATAAACTAGTATTATTCAAATCATCTGCATTAGCAATAATTCCGTCAAACGAATTATCAAAAGTATTTTTGATTCGGTCGTAATTTCCAAAAACCTCAAAACTTAATTTGTCATTTGCTTTGAAACCAATTTTTTGCAACACATTCACTCTCGAAAACGTATCTTCTTCAAAATTTTCACCTGCCGCTTCCGACATGCCTTTAGTTTCGGTGTTATTTAAAGTCGTTATATACGAAACTTTATTGATAGTACCGCTTAATGACAAACCCTGATTGAAATCTTGCGCACTTGTCTTTGAAGTTTCCAAAGTATTTTGCGTTCCCATAGTAATGTACGCATTACCTGAAATATCATTACTAGCTGATTTTTTCAAAGTAATATTGATAACACCAGTTGCTGCACCAGTTCCGTATAACGTACTCGAAGCGCCTTTCATTATTTCAATTTTCTCGATTTGTTCTACTGGAATTAAACGCAAATCGTATTCGATATTAATTCCCGATGCATCACAAACTGGAACACCATCAATGTAAATAGCTACTTGACGATTACGGCCTCCACGAATGTAATAACCCAAGTTTTTCCCATAAAAGGATTGATTTCCGTTAATCTCAACGCCTGCCACCTGACTTAATACGTTTGCCAAATTTTGACCTTTTTTTGCTTCCAAGTCTTGAGCAGTAATCACTTCAATAATTTTACCTGATTTTTCTTTGCTTTGTGCAAATTTAGTGTCGGAAACGACCATCTCTTTAAGATTCGTAACTTTTAGCGTATCTGATTCTTGAGCATACGCAAAAGCTGTAGCGAGTGTAAATACACTTAAGCCAAATAATTTTTTGTTCATTTATGATTAATACATAAATTAATAAATTGGGGAGAAAAGCACAGAATTTACCCATACTCAAACTTTTTTTCCCGAAAGTTTGTTACTCAATGAATTTGGCAGGTCTCCTGGCTTGCGTCTTGTTATCAACCTTCTCATTCGCCAAGACGAACAATGGTATTGTAGATAATAACAAGCTTTATAGCTTACAGTTGCGGGAACAGCTCAAGATTTTTGATTTTATATTGATTATTACAGATTTAAGAATAACTTCAAAAATCTTAATTCTTTATTCAACATTCATCAATCACTTGATTCCCTTTTAATGTTGTTTTGAAAATTCAGAAACAACAACCAAAATTCGGGTGTAAAGGTAGCATATATTTTAATATGATTTAAAACTAAATCTATTTCTTCTTATTCATTTTTCGCCACAACCAAATAAAACCAATTACAAAGTGGGCAATAACTATAGTGGCAACGGCATAAATAAACTCATTAGAATCTGTTCTCATTTTTTTTATGACAAATTTAGTGGTTTTGGTAATTTCTTTCTGTCTTATTTGTTACACAAAGTTACACGAAGTTTTCACAAATAAAATCCCTTTTAATCTTTATAATCCGTGGCAAAAAAATAAAATACTACATTTGCGAAAAACAATTTCATGCGTTATTTTTCAATTTTAGTCATTCTATTTTTAGGATTTGTTCAATGTAAAGAATCAGAAAACTCAGCAAATCAAAGCTCTTCTAAACAAAATAGCATTCAACACGCAAAAGGCTTTTCTATTGTGAGATTCAATGGTTTCTCAATAGTAAAAGTTTCCAATGCCTATCCAGAAGCTAAAGATAATTACACCTATGTGCTTCACAAAAAAGGCGTTCAAATTCCAGATAGTTTACAACAATTTACTTCGATTGAAATTCCCATTAAAAAAGTAATTGTAACCTCAACCACCCATATTCCTGCTTTAGAATCATTAGGTGTGGAAAATACGTTAATCGGTTTTCCAACGACAAAATACATCTCATCTGAAAAAACAAGAGCTTTAATCGATGCTGGAAAAGTGAGAGATTTAGGTAGTAATCAAGGATTGAATACCGAAGTAATTTTAGACATTCAACCCGATGTTATTGTTGGATTTAGTGTTGATGGCGATATAAAAACCTATAAAAACTTAGAAAAAAACGGTCAGAAAATCATCTTCAATGGCGATTGGACCGAAAAAACACCTTTGGGAAAAGCTGAATGGATAAAGTTCTTTGGCGCTATATATGATTTAGACGAAAAAGCTACTGAAATATTCAATTCGATTGAGAAAGAATACAATTCGGTACTAGCTTTAGCTAAAAATACTAAAACACAACCCACTATTTTTGCAGGAGCAATCTACGAAGATCAATGGTTTTTGCCCCAAGGCGATAGCTGGGCAGCTTATTTTTTAAAAGAAGCTAATGGCAATTATTTATGGAAAGATTCTAAAGGAACTGGAAGTTTAGCGTTATCCTTTGAAAGTGTATTAGACAAAGCTAAAGACGCTGATTTTTGGATAGGTCCAGGCCAATTCACTTCAATTAAGGAAATTTTGGACAACAATCCTAATTATATTCATTTTAAAGCAGTTAAGAACAAAGACGTCTATTCGTTTAGTACCAAAAAAGGAAAAACGGGCGGTATCATTTATTATGAACTAGCACAAAACCGGCCTGATTTGGTCTTAAAAGACATCGTAAAAATTTTACATCCTGAAGTGTTACCTGATCATGAGTTGTTCTTTTTTGAAAAGTTAAAATAATTTTTGCTCGCAAAGACGCAAAATCGCAAAGATATTTTTGTGAAACTTTGTAAAAAACTTCGTGTAACTTTGTGCTACAATAGTATACTAAATTTATGCTAAAAAACGTAATTTAGCCAAAAATTCATTTCATGCAATTTACCAAAAAACAAAACCTTATTTTTATCATTTTGCTTCTAGCATTGGTGTTTTTGTTTTTGCTAAATATTAGTTTAGGCTCGGTTTCTATTCCTTTGAAAGAAGTGGTTAACGGACTTTTATCGCAGGAAATGAGTAAGGAAAGTTGGGAAATTATTCTTTGGAATTTTCGTTTTCCAAAAGCCATTACCGCAATTTTAGTTGGTATTGGACTTTCAATGAGTGGTTTATTAATGCAAACATTATTTAGAAATCTATTGGCCGGACCTTATGTATTGGGATTGAGTTCAGGTGCAAGTTTAGGTGTTGCTTTTATCATTTTAGGCACAGGATTTTTACCTCCAATAATTTCAACATTCTTTTTATCAAATTACGGATTGATTTTAGCCTCAAGTTTGGGTAGTTTTTTAGTTTTTATGGCAGTTTTACTAGTTTCTCAAAAATTAAAAGATACCATGGCAATTTTAATTGTTGGGTTAATGTTTGGAAGTTTTACCAGTGCGGTAGTTTCGGTATTATCCTATTTTACTTCGGCTGAAAAATTACAGAAATTCACCTTTTGGTCAATGGGAAGTATTTCAAATTTATCTTGGAATGAAATTTCACTTTTATCGGTTTTTGTCTTTATAGGAATTACCATTAGTTTTATAGTGATTAAGCCTTTAAACGCATTATTATTGGGAGAAAAATATGCACAAAGCATTGGCATCAACTATAAGAAAACTCGAATATTAATCATAATTGCCACCAGTATTTTAGCCGGAAGCATCACTGCTTTTGCTGGACCTATTGCATTTATTGGTTTAGCGGTTCCACACATGGCAAAATTACTATTTCAAACGAGTAATCATTTTGTGTTGTTTTGGAGTACGCTTTTACTTGGTGCGATTGTAATGCTTTGTTGCGATACGATTGCTCAAGTTCCAGGAAATGATATTACGTTACCAATTAATGCTATAACCTCAGTAATTGGAGCGCCAGTAGTTATTTGGTTGTTAATAAGAAAGAAAAAAGTTTAATTATGACCAATCCAAATTTCACCATACAAACAAATAATCTTTCGATTGGCTATACAACTAAATCGGAAACGAATACCATTGCTCAAAACATCAATCTTGGTTTAGAAAAAGGCAAATTAATCGCTTTAATTGGGGAAAACGGAATTGGAAAATCTACTTTATTAAAAACACTTACCGGAATTATTCCTCCCTTACATGGTGAAGTTACCTTACTAAATAAATCTATTCAAAAATATCTAGCTATTGATTTAGCTCAAGAATTAAGTATTGTATTAACCGAAAAATTGCCACCTAGCAACTTAACAATTTATGAAATTATAGCTTTGGGAAGACAGCCATACACTAATTGGTTAGGAACGTTATCTGAAATTGATAAATCAAAAATTGAAGAAGCTATTGCTTTAACCGATATTCATCATTTAATTCATAAAAAACACGATGAAATTAGTGATGGACAGTTACAAATAGCTTTAATTGCAAGAGCTTTGGCGCAAGATACTTCGATTATAATTTTAGACGAACCCACCACGCATTTAGATTTGGTTCACAAAGCAACTTTATTAAAATTATTGCAAAAACTGACCCACGAAACAGGTAAAACCATCCTCTACTCTACCCATGATATTGATTTAGCAATTCAAATGGCTGATGAAATGATTGTATTTACGCCAACTCAAATAGTACAAGACCAACCCTGTAATCTAATTCAGACTGGTATTTTTAATACGTTATTTGACACAGAACATTTGACATTTGATGCCACCATTGGTAAATTTATAATCAAGTAAATTACACATCAAAACTAGTCACTTCTAGCACTTCACCCGCTTTTAAATCGTTTAGATGAATGTTTCCCACACGCACTCGAACCAAGCGCAAAGTAGGAAAACCAACAGCTGATGTCATTTTTCGTACTTGACGAAATTTTCCTTCGGTTAAAGTTATGGAAACCCAAGAAGTAGGTCCGTGCCGATCATCGCGAATCTTTTTACCTCGCTCGCCTAAATTAGGAATCGATTCTAATTTAAACACTTTGCATTTTTTGGTTTTGTATTTTTTGCCATGTAAACCAATTTCAACTCCGTTTCTCAATTGTTCAACTGCTTCATCTGTTATAATTCCATCCACTTGGACATAATATTCCTTTTCTACTTTTTTACTCCGAACGATTTCGCTCATCATGCCGTCAGTTGTCAATAAAAGTAATCCTTCTGAATCTTCATCTAAACGACCAATTGCCATTGTATTTTCAGGAAAATCATACAATTCGCCTAATAATTTTTTATTGCGTTTGAGTTGGTAAATGAACTGCGACAAATAACCGTAAGGCTTATGAATAAAGAAATGATGGTGCATAATAATTATTTGTCACAAAAATACATTATTCAAATTTGAAGTTTAAATTTATTCCGTATTTTTACATTTTACAATTCATTTATGCCCGAATCTATGCTTATTTTAGTCACTTTTATTGTTGCACTTGCCATTGGAATTTTCCTTGGAAAGATGCTTTTTACTGCTCAATCAAAATCTGAAAAATCAGGTTTAGAAGAACGAATCAATGGTTATATAAACCAAATTGAACAATTGAAACTTCAAATCAATCAAATAGTTTCTGAAAAAGAAACAGTGCAAAAGGAAAAAGAATCGTTGGCCATTCATTTGGCAAAAAAAGAGAATGATTTTGATAATTTATTAGAGCGAAATAAAGAGCAAAAGCAAGAAGTAGAACAACTTCAGGAAAAATTCACCAAAGAATTTGAAAATTTGGCAAACAAAATTCTAGAAGAAAAAACCGTAAAATTTACCGAGCAAAACAAAGAAAATTTAAAAAATATTCTTTCGCCTTTACAAGATCGAATCCAACTTTTTGAAAAGAAAGTCGAAGACACGCACAAAGAAAGTATCGACTATCATGCTGCTTTGCGCCAACAAATATTAGGCCTTCGCGAAATGAACGAACAAATGAGCAAAGAAACCATCAATTTAACCAAAGCATTAAAAGGCGATAGCAAAATGCAAGGAAATTGGGGCGAATTGGTGTTAGAACGCGTATTAGAAAAATCAGGACTTGAAAAAGATAGAGAATATTTTGTACAACAAAGTCATACTACTGAAGAAGGAACTCGCGTTTTTCCAGACGTTATTATAAATCTTCCTGATGGTAAAAAAATGATTATCGATTCAAAAGTAACGCTTACAGCTTATGAACGCTACATCAATGAAGAAGATGACAGCTTGAAAAATCAACATCTAAAAGAACATGTGGTATCTATAAATCGGCATGTAGAACAATTGGGCAATAAAAATTATCAGGATTTATATCAAATGGAAAGTCCCGATTTTGTTTTGTTATTCATACCCATTGAATCGGCTTTTGCTGTTGCATTAAATGAAGATACAACGCTCTATAATAAAGCCTTTGAAAAGAATATTGTAATTGTTACACCTTCTACTCTTTTAGCCACTTTACGCACAATTGACAGCATGTGGACCAATCAAAAGCAACAGGAAAATGCAATTGAAATTGCACGTCAGGCTGGTGCTTTATACGATAAATTTGAAGGTTTTGTGGGTGATTTAATTAAAATTGGCAAAAAAATGGATGAAGCCAAAGTAGAATATGGTGCAGCCATGAATAAACTAACCGAAGGCAAAGGAAATTTAATTACCAGTGTTGAAAAACTGAAAAAAATGGGAGCCAAAGCTAAAAAATCGTTACCCGAATCGGTGTTAAAAAGAGCCGAAAACGATACCCATGAAATATCTGAACTAAACGAATAAACTATGCATACTGCTAATACTGTTGCGGCATCAAAGATTACACTTTCCGAATTGATGTTACCTTCACATTCTAATTTTAGTGGAAAAATTCACGGTGGCTATTTACTGAAATTAATGGACCAAATTGCATTTGCGTGCGCTTCTAAATATTCGGGGTGCTATTGTGTAACGGCTTCTGTGGATACGGTAGATTTTTTAAATCCGGTTGAAATAGGCGAATTAGTTACGTTAAAGGCTTCGGTAAATTATGTTGGAAAAACATCAATGGTGGTAGGTATTCGAGTAATTTCAGAGCAAATTCAAACTGGCGTAAAAAAACATTGTAATTCAAGTTATTTTACTATGGTAGCCAAAGATGAATCAGGTAATAATGTAAACGTTCCAAAACTTATTTTATCTGATATGGAAGAAGTTAGACGCTTTTATGACAGCATCAATCGTATTGAAAACAAAAAGAGGAATAAAGCTTTAGAAATGATGTTTGATTATCATTCTCCAGAGGCATTGAAAAATTTGGAGCAATACAATGTAATAGTTTCTGACGCTATTTTAAATTCTTAAAAGCTATTAACAAAAGTATTATCTTTTTAAAAAAAAAGTTATATTTGTTGTAATTTATTTTATCAATTTACAAAAATATGACAAAAAAATACGTAATTCTTTTCTTTTTTGCTATTACAACATCTTTATACTTTTCATGTACAGACAACGATGACCAAGGGTATTCAGATGTTTCCCCAGTCGTTGTAGACTTAAGCACTGTACCTTTTGAAAAACTATCCGATTATCATTTTTTTAGCGGCGAATTAAAAAACCAAATTCCGTCTACAGATGTAATTCCTTACGAACCTAATTCATCCCTATTCACAGATTATGCCCACAAAAAGCGATTTGTTTGGATTCCAAAAGCTGCTAAAGCAACTTATAATGGCGATGATAAAATATTAGAACTTCCTGTAGGTTCAGCAATTATCAAAACTTTTTATTACGACAATGTACAACCTGCAAACACCACTAAAATCATTGAAACAAGAATCATGATTCGAAAAGAAGGGGGATGGATTTTTGCCGATTATGTTTGGAATGACGATCAAACTGAGGCCTACTTGGATTTAAATAGTAGTGTAAAAACTATTTCTTGGCGCGATGAAAACAATGTCATTAGAAACATTGAATACCGAATTCCTAATGAAGCTCAATGTATCGTTTGTCATAAAACAAAAAGTTATATTAATAATGTTTACACTCAGACTAATATTCCAATAGGTATAAAACCGCAAAACTTAAACAAGCCTTATAACTACGGAAGTGAAACTGTTAATCAACTTACAAAATGGATTCAACTTGGAATTTTAGAAAACAATTTCAATTTACCTACCGAAGAAAATACTACCGTAAACTATAATGATGTTAGTAAGCCTTTAGATAAAAGAGTTCGCTCTTATTTTGATATCAATTGTGCACATTGCCACACCGAAAATGGTCATTGTGATTATCGTCCAATGCGTTTAGCTTATTCTGAAACGAATAATAATTTAACCAATATGGGAGTTTGTGTAGACACCCAAGATATGCAAGATTTTTCCCCAGAATTAAGCAAGATTGTCACTCCTAGAAGAGTAAATCAATCCATGTTGTACCACAGGGTTAACACTGTAGATGAAACCTATAGAATGCCTCTTCATGGACGAACAATTATTCATACCGAAGGAGTAACACTTATAGAAGAATGGATCAACTCATTAGACGATTGTCGATAAAAACATTTTAATAAATGAAAAAAATATACTTTCTAATAATTGTTTTTTGCTTTGGAACACTTTCCGCACAAGATAATTGTGCAACAGCTACACCAATTACTTCCGCAGGAACATTTACTATAAGCGCTATTAATGGAACTGAGTTGCCTCAAACTCTGTGCAACTATACAAATGCATCTACTACGGCTGCAGAATGGTATGCGTACACACCTACGAGTAATTATACAGTTACTGTTTCATCCGATTTAATTGAAAATATTTGTTTAGATACCCGATTACGTATTTATACTGGTTCATGTACAGCATTAACTTGTGTAGTTGCTGATGATGATTCGGGGAGTATCACCTGTACTTCAAATGGAAATTCCTATTTATCATTAGCTTCATTTAATGCTATTGCGAACACAACCTACTATATAGTTTGGGACAACCGTTATGCTGCTACAGGATTCAAGTTTCAAATTACTGAAATCCCTTCAGGCTATAATCCATGTAGCACTGCAACAACCATAAACCCAGGTACAACAACTGTAAATGCGATAGACCAAACCAATATCTCTACTTCTTGTTCCTCATCAACTTTATCTAAATGGTTTTCTTATACACCAAATGCTAATGCAATGGTAACCGTTTCATCGGATCTAGTTACAAATATTTGTAAAGACACTAATTTTAGCGTGTATACCGGTAATTGTTTAACAGGTTTAACTTGTGTGGCAAATGATGATAATTCTGGAATAATTGCCTGTAATTCTGGAAATACAAATTCAAATCTTTCAATAAAAACATTTGAAGTAGTTGCTGGTATTACTTATTATATCGTTTGGGATAATCGTTGGAGTGCAACTGGCTTCGATTTTACTTTAACTGAAGTTCCAATCATATATCCTATCACTTATACAACACAAACTATTTCTACCATTAATAGTACTTATAACATTTGTGTTGCAGATATGAACGGCGATTATAAAGATGATATTGTAGGTATTAATGCAACTTCAATGCGTGTACATTATCAAGGAAATACCGCAGGAAATTTCACAGTAACCGATCATAATTTTTCTTTTTTGGGGACTGCTACTACAGCATTGCTTCCAAACTGGAGTATGGCTGCAGGTGATTATAATGATGATGGTTATAATGACTTGGTTTTAGGAAATGGAAGTGGAGCAACCATTATAACCTCTAATAATACGGGTTCAATTTACACAGCTTTTGTTCCAGGTCAAAATATTTTTTCACAACGAACAAACTTTTCAGACTTAAATAATGATGGAAATCTCGATATTTTTGTTTGTCATGATATTGCACCAAGTTGCTATTATTTAAATACTGGTAATGGAAATTTATCATTCTATCAATCAACAGTTACACCTGGGTCAATGAGTATTGCCACTACGACTGGTAACTATGCTACGCTATTTACTGATTTTGATAATGATGGCGATAGTGATGTTTTTGTTTCTAAATGTTCTGGACCACCTTGTGAATTGTATCGCTATGATGGCAATAATACCTACACAAATATATCTGCTATAGCAGGTATTAATGTAACACCTATTCAAACTTGGTCATCTGCTATAGCCGACTTCGATAATGATGGTGATATGGATATTATCATTACTGCTAGTGCTAGTTTACATAAATATTTTAGAAATAATTTAGATACTACAAATACAACAGAAGAAGCTTTTTCAAACATAACTGCTGGTTCTGGATGGGATACAAATACTTCTACAAATATTGATAATATAGCTTATGATTTTGATAACGATGGTTTTGTGGATGTTTTAGGTGGAGGAAATAAAATAATGTTTAATCAAGGTAATAGTACCTTTTCTCCAATTAGCTACACGGGTATAAGTGTTGGAGCAGTAGGCGATTTAAATAATGATGGATTTCTAGATATTCAAAATGGAACCACGATCCGTTATGCTGTTCCTAATGGGAATAATTGGATAAAATGTTCTTTACAAGGAATACAAAGTAATCGTAATGGAATTGGGGCTCGAGTTGAAATATATGGCGCTTGGGGTAAACAAATTAGAGACATCAGAAGTGGTGAAGGATTTAAATACATGAGTTCTCTAAATGCTCATTTTGGTATTGGAACAGCTACCACAATATCACAAGTTATCATTAGATGGCCATCTGGGGTGATTGATGTAATAAACAACCCATCTATTAACCAATCTCTTCATGTGGTTGAAGGTTCAAGTCCATTAGCACAAGATGATTTTAGTCCCAATAAATTAATATTGTATCCAAACCCAGCAGCTGATTTACTTACATTATCAAACATAGACAACAATACCATAAAGAACATTAGCATTGTTTCAACACTTGGAAAAGTAATTAAAAATGTAAAACTAAATGATACAACAATAAATATCTCTAATTTAGCTGAAGGTATTTATATCATATCTGTTGAAACTACCGATGGTAAAAAATATTCGAATCGCTTTATAAAGAAAAACTAAAATTTTTAATTTCCAATAATCTGCCTTTTTAATTCAAAGAGGCAGTTTTTATTTTATATAGTAAACATATTTTTTATATTATTGCATATTATATATTTAAATCTCATTTACTTCCAATTTTTCGTAAATGACTACCAAATAAAAAAATCGTTAATTATTATTTTATGAGAATTCCTCCCTTACTCTTTCTGCTATTCTGGAGCTTTTTGGCAATAGCGCAAAAAAATGCAGACCCTTCACCCGAAGAAATAAATACAGCAAAATCAATTCGAGAAAAGTATGACAAATATGATATTGCTATACTCAATAGTACCGAAAACGTAACTTTTTCAATTAATAAATCTAATGATCTCGTTGAAGTTAATTACAGCGTTAAAGAACACTTAATGAATATAAATCATAGAGCGGATATTCAAAAATATGAATTTTATGACAGCCAATCGGTGATTGAAAATTTTTATTTAAAATATAAAACTGATAAGCAAACAAACTTTTTAGTTAACGATGAGTTTTATAAAAGTGATGATCTCTTTTATAATGATGCTCGCGTTAAGTATATGCAAGTTGATTTTCCAGTGCAAGGATATACCTATAAATACCACATGGATAAGAAAATCAAAGACAGTAAATATTTTACTAGTATTTACTTAAGCGACGAATTTCCTATTATTGAAAAAACAGTAGTTATAGAAGTTCCAAAATGGCTCGAATTAGAAATTAAAGAATTTAACTTTGACGGATTTTCAATCAAAAAAACAAGTACTAAGAACGAAGAAAATACGATATATACTTACACCATAACTAATGTTATAGGAAATGCTAAAGATAATTTTAGTCCAGGTCCTAGCTTTTTATACCCTCATTTATTATTTGTAGCCAAATCGTTTACTGTTAAAAACGAAAGAAAACAATTGTTCAGTTCAACTGCCGATTTATACAAATGGTATAAATCATTAGTCGATAGTATGAAAGACGACACAAGCGTGTATGCCGCAAAAGTGAAAGAATTAACAGCAACAGCCAAAACAGACGAAGAAAAAATTAAGAACATCTACTACTGGGTTCAAGATAATATAAGATACATTGCTTTTGAAGACGGCATTGCAGGTTTTAAACCCGACGATTCTCAAAATGTATTTCAAAAACGCTATGGCGATTGTAAAGGAATGGCCAATTTAACTAAACAAATGCTTAAAACCGCAGGGTTTGACGCTAGATTATGCTGGATTGGCACCAATCATATTGCCTATGATTACAGCACGCCTTCGCTATCGGTTGATAATCATATGATTTGTGCATTGTTTAAAAATGGAAAACGTTATTTTCTCGATGGAACTGAAAAATACAATTCGTTTGGGGAATATGCAGAACGCATTCAAGGAAAAGAAGTGCTTATTGAAGATGGTGCTTCATTTATCATAGATAAAATTCCTTTACAAACTGCCGTTAACAATGTTGAAAAAAGTACCATTAACTATACTGTAGAAAATGAAACGTTAAAAGGCAAAGTAAAAATGGAATTTTCTGGAGAAAGTAGAGCTTCCTTTTTATATAATTATAACACAATAAAAAACGACAAAAAAGATGATGCTTTAAAATGGTATTTAAATTCAAGGGACAAAAATTGTACCGTAAGCAATATAAAAACATCTGATTTGTCGAATAGAGATCAAAAATTAACATTGGATTATGATGTATCTATTGCAAACCATATTTCTTCGTTTGATAATGAAATTTACATTGATTTAAATTACGATAAAGAATATAATTCCTTTGATTTTAAAGACCGTAAAACCGATTTCTTACTTAGTTACAAATCATTTGATGACATAAGTATAACGCTGCAAATTCCCGAAGGCTATAAAGTATCAAAAGTGCCAAACAATATTGCCATAAATACCGAAGACTATTCCATTACAATGAACTATGAAGTCAAAGGAAATAGTCTAAAATATACCAAGCAATTTTTGTTTAAAAATGGTAAAATAAAATCAGTAAAATTTGACGAATGGAAATCGCATTTTGCCGAAATACAAAAAAATTATACCGAACAAGTAGTATTAACCAAATAACCATTTAACATGCAATATAAGTTCCTTATAATAGCTTTCCTAACAACTAGTATTTTTCAAGCACAAAAAAAAGAAGAAATTAGAGACTTTTTTTGGGGTAAAACTGATGCCTATAAAACCGCAACTACTATACCTGATAAATACAAAAATGAATCTGCTGTAGTAATTTGTAAATTAGAAGATTATGATTATCATAAATTTGGAAAAAGTGTCACTTTTCGATCTGCATTCCGAAAAAGAGTTAAATTAAACGATCAAAATGCAGTTACCGCTTTTTCAGAGTTTAATTATTCCGAAAAATCTAATCCTAGATACGGTGCAGTAATCAAAACTGTAGTCGGTATCAAAGTCATTAAACCTAATGGTACTGAAAATATTATTGATACAGAAAAGGAAGCCGTAAATGTGGATAAACAAAAAAGAGTGGCGGTTCCTAATTTAGAAATTGGTGATATTATTGATTTCTATAATTATAGTACTGAAACATTTAGTTCTACATTTGAATTTGGTTTTGATCCTGAAGAGCGAACTTTAGGAGAAACCTATCCTGTTTTATATTACAAATTAGCGTTTCAAACTGAAAATGATTTTTTTGTCAATTTTAACACCTATAATAACGGACCCGCGTTAAAACAAATTCCCTTAGATAAAAGTGGTGAACGCCGCTATGAAATTGAGGCAACTGATATTCCAAAAAATGATTTTCCGCGTTGGTTTTTACCGTTAGTAGAACTACCTTGTTATAAATTTCAAGTCTATTTTGCGCGATCTGGTAAATTTGAACAACGTGCCGAAGCCTTCCTTCCTGAAAAAGAAAGCATCATAAAACAAACCGTAACCAAAGAAGATATTTTCAATTATTATGATACTAAGTTTTATCCTTCAGGGGATTTAGGAGATGTAAACAATTTCTTAAAAGAAAAAACCTTTAAATCAAATGAAGAAAAAGTAACAGCTGTATATTATTTTATGCGTCATCAATTTTATACCCGTTATATTGAAGCATTTGTAATAAATGAAGCCAAAATAATGTATCCGTTTGGCTTATATGGTTTTGCTCCTATTTTCTTTAACAAAGAAGAACAATTCATCAATTACTTTATGCAATTTTTGAAGAAAAACGATATTGCCTTTGACATTATTGTTGCAACAGGAAGAGAAAACGGACCAATAAAAGATGTCTTATTGCAACAAAACATTAGAATTTTACTTAAAGTAAATACCCAAAACCCTATCTATTTTGGCATCTTTGAACCCTATGCTGTTCCAAACCAATTTGATAGTTCGCTTGAAGGCACAAAAGCTTATGCGTTAAAAGTTTCTAAAAGTAAAAAAGTAAGTGATATTGAAGAAATAACTCTCCCTAGTCTAAACTACAATGACAATCTTTCAAAAGTAATTACCACACTTACCATTGCCCCAGACTTTACTACTGCTAGTGCAAATAAAATAAGCTCACTATACGGACACAATAAAGAATTTGAACACGATAGTAAAATTTTCTTTTATGACTATATAAATGAAGACCATGAAATATATGGAACAATTCCCGTTTTGGATTTAGTGCGAAACAAAAAAGACAAAGAAAAATACAAAAAAGAATATGCGGCTCTACTCGAAAAATTGAAACAAGATAAAGTTGAAAAATTCAAAAAAGAGATTGAAGACGAGTATGAAGTTACCGTTGATAAGCACGATTTAACTATAAATAAAACCGGACGTTTTGGAGTTAATGATCCGTTAGTATTTACCGAAAATTTCAATATTACATCAAACTTTATTAAAAAAGCTGGAAACAACTATATATTAAATATTGGTAAATTCATTAGTTCGCAAATTGATATTGAAGAAAAAGAACACGACCGAACTAATAATATTTATACCCAATTTCCGCGCACGTTTGATTATACAATTGAGTTAATTATTCCGGAAGGATATAGTGTAAGCGGATTAGATAAACTCAATGTAACTATTGAAAACGAAACCGGAAGTTTTATCAGTAAAGCTGAAATAAAAGGCAACAAATTAATTATTGTTTCAACAAAAAAATATTTAAACTCGTTTGAACCAAATACTAATTGGAAAAAAATGATTGCCTTCTTAGATGCTGCCTATCAATTTACCCAAGAAAAAGTATTACTCAAAAAAAATCAATAAAATAGAGAAACATCAGAATCATTAAATTATTATCTTTACCAAACTAAAAAAAAATTCAAATGAAAAACCTTACAAAAATTACATTCGCATTTATACTTCTTGTAGGTAGTATGATGCAAGCACAAACCTTAACAAAAGGATCTGTTACTTATAAATTAGAAATAACAGGAAACGATGAAGCAGCAGCCATGATGGGTGATAGCCAATTAACCATCCATTTTGATGAAAAAACACAAGCTACCGAAATGAACATGATGAGTGGCATGATGTTGATGAAAACTATAACTCCAATTGGCAACATCAAAGACACTAAAATTGCTGTTGAAGTAATGGGTATGAAATATGAAATCATCGAAGCAGGTGAAGAAGCTTTAAACAGCAACAAAGGAGTTGCTAATCTTGAAGAAGCTACTGATGTAACTTATGACAAAGGTGATGTAAAAGAAATTGCAGGTTTTAAATGCTATAAAGCAAACGTTAAAATGGCTGACGGAAACACAAACGTGTTTTACATAACAGAAGCTATTGCGCCTCAAACGCCACTAAAAGAAACTAAAGTAAAATTAGCAGGTTATCCGTTACAAATTATTACAAACACTCCACAAGGCGAAATGACCATGACGGCTACCTCTTTTTCAAAAGAATTACCAAAAGATTGTTTTGTAATTACAGGCGAAGGCTACACTAAATTAACTATGGAAGAATTTAAAAAACAAATGGGAGGCGGCATGTAATATACTCTCAGTACTTTTCAATTATAATAGCACCGAGCAATCGGTGCTTTTTTGCTTCTAACACCTTATAGTTTGATATAATTAATTATTTTTTTCTACAACTTTTAAACTAATAATTATGAATTTTAAAGCCAAAACCTTACTTCACAAAGGGACACCCCGAATTGCTGTTTATTTTGAAAAAAATACCACATTAATTACTCGCATTAAAACTTTTGAAGATGCTCGATGGAGTGCTTCCAACTGCTATTGGCATTTGCCAGACACTGAAGCCAATCGTTTGCATTTTAAATTACCATTAGCACATACTTTAATCCCTAATGCAGAGGGAATGACAAGTATAGAAACATTTAAACGCTATCTATTATCAAAAAGATACAGTGCTAATACAATCAATACATACAGCAAAGCCTTAAAATCGTTTTTAACTTTTTGCAATACTAAAGCAATAAAAGAGATCACCAATGATGATGTTATTGCATATAACAATGATTATATTTTAAAGAATGCGTTTTCTTCTTCTTACCAAAATCAAATTGTCAATGCTATCAAACTATTTTTTAAGATAGTTAAAGACAGTCAAATTGAAATTGACAAGATACATCGACCAAAACGAGAAAAAGTATTACCCAATGTTTTGAGTAAAGAAGAAATTAAAGCCATTTTAGAAGCCCCGAAGAATTTAAAACACAAAGCAATGCTTTCTATGATTTATAGTTGTGGATTAAGACGAAGTGAATTATTGAATTTAAAACCCAATGATATTGATTCTAAAAGAAACGTTGTAATAATAAGGCAATCGAAAGGTAAAAAAGATAGAATTACCCCATTATCTCCAAAAATATTAGAATTATTGAGAGATTACTATAAAGAATACAGCCCAAAAATGTATCTTTTTGAAGGACAAGAAAAAAATACCCAATATTCTGCTAGAAGTTTAGAGGAAGTATTGAAAAAAAGTATTAATTTAGCTACAATAAACAAACCGGTAACATTACATTGGCTCCGTCATAGTTATGCAACACACTTATTAGAAAGTGGAACAGATTTAAGATACATACAAGAATTATTAGGACATAATAGCAGTAAAACAACTGAAATTTACACTCATGTAAGTACTAAAAATATACAGCAGATTAAAAGTCCTTTTGATGATTTATAAAAAAAATAATACGCAATAATAGTTGAGCATAGCTACCCAAAAACAGTTAGCTATGCTCAATAAAACAATAAAAAACTGAGCATATATACAAGTTAGGCAACATGCTAAAAGAGACCCGAACAAAAATGAAACATAAGATTTAAAGTGACATAATGAGCAACATAACACAAAACATAAAATCTTATAAAGTTGTATATCCTCAAATATATTCTTATATCTTACCCAATCGCCAGCAAACCGAGGGCTCACAAAAAATTGGTTATACCGAAAAAGAGAATGTTGACGAAAGAATATTGCAACAAGTAAAAACAGCCGCTTTTACAGAAGCATATACCAAGTTGTGGAATGCTCCCGCTTTTTTTGAGGGTAATGAAGTGAGTTTTACCGATAAAGCTTTTCATAGATTTCTTGAAAAAAAAGGAATCGAAAGAAAAATAGAATTAGGAAGAGAATGGTTTTATTTTAACGGAGAACCGCTCAAGTCAAAAGACTTATTTGATTTATTCCGAAAAGAAAAGTTTTCAGCTTTACAAAACGATAAAGGAAAAATAGATTACACCTTGCGTTTTGAACAAAATGAAGCTGTTGAGAAAGCGATTGACTACTTCCAAAAGAACGAAAAAGGAGAATTTCTTTGGAATGCCAAGCCTCGATTTGGTAAAACCCTTGCAAGTTATGACTTAGCAAAACGACTGGGTGCTAACAAAGTTCTTATTGTAACAAATAGACCTGCCATTGCCAATTCATGGTTTGATGATTTTGAAATGTTTGTTGACGGATATAATTTTATTTCAGAGACATCTTCTTTAAAAAATAGAGCTAGCCTTACAAGAGAGCAACATATTGCAATAAAACCCATCAAACCACTTATTACATTTCTTTCTTTGCAAGATCTTAAAGGGTCTAAATACTTTGGAGGAAATTACGATAAATTACGCTGGGTGGCTGATTTAGAGTGGGACTTATTGATAATTGACGAAGCACATGAAGGAGTTGATACAGGGAGAACAGACGCTGCTTTTGATGTTATTAAACGTAAACATACGCTTCATCTATCAGGAACTCCATTCAAGGCGTTGGCAAATGAGAAATTTCCCAAAGAAGCCATTTATAATTGGACTTACTTAGATGAGCAAAAAATAAAACAGATAGAGCTTGAAGAAGGCGAAATTGGAGAACATACTGATTTACCCGACCTTAAACTGTTTACTTATCGTATTTCCCAAATGATCACCGATGAAGTAAATGAGGGAATTGAAATTGACAATGAAACACGAGATTATGCTTTTGACTTAAATGAGTTTTTTAGAGCGAAAGACAAAAAGTTTGTTCATGAAGAAGATGTAAAGGAGTTTTTAAAAAATCTTTCAACAAACAAAAAATATCCGTTCTCCACGCCAGAACTTAGGGAAGAACTCAAACATACCTTTTGGTATGTTGGCAATAGAGTGGATTCTGTAAAAGCTTTAGAAAAACTGCTCAAGGAAGACTCTGTTTTCAAAGATTATAAAGTAATTGTTGCAGCCGGTGACGGAAGAAGTTTTGAAGAAGAAGAAAACGATTTTAAAGGAAATGAGTCTTCTTTTCAAAAAGTAAAAACAGCTATTGCTGAAAATGATAAAACCATCACCTTGTCTTGCGGCCAATTAACCACTGGTGTTACTGTTAAAGAATGGACAGCTGTTTTAATGCTAACCGATATTAAAACGCCTTCATTGTATATGCAAGCGGCTTTTAGAGCTCAAAATCCATTTAAGGAATTAAGAAATGGCGAGTTGTACTTTAAAAAATCTGCTTACCTTTTTGATTTTGCTCCTACTCGAGTACTTGAAATTTACGACCAGTTTGCCAATGGCTTAAATCCAAAAGCAGTTAAAGGAGAAATTACTGAAAAAGACAGAGAAGAAAACATCAAAGAACTTCTGAACTTCTTTCCTGTAATCTCAGAGGATGTTAATGGGGAAATGATTGAACTGGATGCCAATAAAGTGCTCACTTTCCCGAATGCTTTGGCAGCAACAGAGATTGTTCAAGCTCGTTTTATGACCAATCTACTGTTTAATGATAGCTTAAAAGGTGTTTTCAATTTCCCGAAAGAGGTAGAGGATATCTTAGATAAAATGCAGGTAGAAAAAAACAAGCGTGTACAAAGATCAACTAACACCCTTGATTTGGATGATGCTAAAGCGGTAAATAATAATAAAACCAAAGAAATAAATACCAACACAGAAATTATACTTGGGGAGAAAATATTCAAAACGAACACCGAAAGAGTGGTTGATAATTTATTAGGGCAGAATAAAGAGCAAATTTATGTTGATGAATTAATTGAACAGGTTGGTATAGTTGCAGAACCCCTCATTGCGAAATATAAAGAAGTCTATAAAGCAACCCAAGCAGAAACCAAGGAAGTAACTAAACAAATTGAAGAGAAAGTAAAACAGATAGCAGAGGAATACAACAATGCCGAAGTAAAAGACTCTGAGGCTCTCAAACAAAAAATAATTGATACCATTGAATTTGATTTTGTTGCGAATAAAGTCACGCAAAAAGAAGAAGAAAAGGTAGAAAAAGTTCAGAAAACCAAAGAAGATGAAATAAGAGATAGATTGCGTTCTTTCACTCGTACCATCCCAATGTTTATAATGGCTAATGATTCGAAAGACGAAATTACTATTGATAATTTTGACTTGGAAATAGATGATAATGATTTCCTTGAATTGACCAGCATCACCAAAGAAGAATTCCACAAACTGCGTGATGGCTTTGACTATGAGGAAGATGGTGAAAGAAAGACTTTTCAAGGCGTATTTAACAAATACAGGTTCAATGCTTCTATCGCAGAATTTAGGCTTAAAAAAGACCAATTAGCCAACTATTTTACGGCAGAAGAAGATATTTTTGAGTTGATACCAAACCAAAAAACTAATCAAATATTTACCCCGAAAAAGGTGGTTCAAATGATGATAAACAAATTGGAAGAATACGACCCCAGTTTGTTTACACGCACCGACAGCACCTTTATAGACTTGTATATGAAATCGGGGATGTACATCACCGAGATTGTAAAAAAACTGTTTGCAAATACCAGAGCACATTATAATAACGACCATGACTGCTTGAAACATATCTTAGAGAACCAGGTGTATGGGTTGGCTCCAACACCTATTTTACAAGGTATTACCCAATCCTACATTTTTGGGTTTGATGTTGAAAACAAGATTTCTCGTAAGAATTTTATCCAACACGACATTACACCTGAAGCCCAGCAAACTCAAGCAAAAAAGAAATTACAAGAACTTTTAAATATCAACGAAAATATGAAATTTGATGCCGTAGTAGGTAATCCGCCTTATCAGGAAACTGTAGAAAAGACTGAAAGTCAATCACAAGCAAATTCAAAGTGGGTTTATTATTTATTTCAAAATACAGCTGATATAATTGGAAATAAATCATCATTAGTTTATCCTTTTGGAGGATGGTTTGATGATAATGATACGTTTCAAGGTTTTGGTAAGCGAATTTTAAGTGACGGTCATACAACGGCTATAAATGCTTTTGAAGGTACAAGCGACAAACGTGCATGGTATCGTAACGACATAAATCCATATCCAATTTTTGGAGAAAGTGTTAATCTTTCAGCAGGTGTTTCAATCGTTAATCGTGATATGACTAAATTTCATAAAACATTTGAATATTCTAATCGAATGTATTGTGATACAATAAGAATTGTAAATATAGACGAATGGGATACATTATCACCAAATCCTAACTTTACGGTTGGGGAAAAATTATTAGGTGAGAAGATTAAAAAGTATGTTTCAAATAAAACATTTGGTATTGAGAGTGATTTTATTGAAAATAACCCTCATTTATATTCATTAGAGCCAAGTAAATTCAAAAACCCAATTAGGTTATTAACGAATGATAAGTCAGGTTCAGCTGGTAGAGCAAAATGGTATTATATTGAAAGAACAACTATTGAAAAAAATGTAAAATTAATTGACCAATACAAAGTGGCTATGCCTTCTGCCTATCCAAAAAAAACTTTAGTATCAGGAGTTTCGACTATTGAGCAAGTTTTATCTAGAGCATCTGAAATTATACAGATATTTGAACCTAAAGAAGTTTTTGGCAGAAGTAAAATGTTGATATTTCATTCGCCTGAAAAGATTGACGTTGAAAATTTCATGAAATATACACAAACAAGGTTCTTTGCATACTTGGTTTTAAATGAACCCAATAGAAGTTTTTCATTTGGTTTTGTCATTCCTCTTTTAGATTTCACTATCAATTCTGATATTGATTGGACTAAACCATTACCTGAAATTGATAATCAACTATTTTCAAACTTCAACTTTACCCAAATGGAAATAGATTATATTAATAACCACGAATAAAGTCGAACTTTTAAGGTTATATGATTGAAATTAGTTCGAACAAAATAGACATCCGTGAAGATTATCTTTTAAAAAAAGATGATCTCTTAAATATTCTTTTGCAAGATAAAACTACTGGTAGTAATATTTTGTGGGCAACAGATTCGTATGATTCTAATGGACATTTGTTTGCTCCGACAGCAAATATTACCACTGATTTGATAACTGGTGCTTTAGGTAATTTAATACAACCAAGGGCATTAAAGAGTAAAACAGAGCAACTTTACAGAACACGAGATAAGGCAGAGGTTTTCACTCCTTTATCTATTGTAAAGCAAATGAATGATGCTTGCGATACCAAACGAGTTACTAAAAACAACTGGCAAGAGTACGTAGGTCTGCTCAGATTAGAAATTACCTGTGGCGAAGCACCTTTTATTGTTTCTCGTTATGACCCTGTTTCTGATAAACAGGAATTACTGCCTTTAGCAGAGCGTGTAGGTTTTTTAGATAAAAAGTTGAGTGTCGTTTCAAAGTACTGCAAAACGCAAGATGAATGGCTAAAATGGGCAAAAGTGGCTTTTCAAAGTTCCTACGGTTACGAATGGCAAGGCGATAGTTTGCTTATAGCTCGGGAGAATTTGCTTTATACGTTTATTGATTATTACCATGCTCAATTTAAAGAATCACCAAGCACAGAGCTCCAAAAAGAAATTGCTGAAATCATTGTATGGAATATCTTTCAAATGGATGGATTAAAATATGTTATACCAATGAGTTGTAAAACTGAAACAGTAACAATAAAAGGAACTGAAACTCTATTTGGCAAAGAAGATGATCAAACAATAGAAAAACCATGTGTGGGATGCGAAAACAAAACAGCTAAAAAACATAATGGGATATATGTAAAGACTATGGACTGGAGAGAAAATAAAATCATACGATTCGTAGATATTGTTGATTAAATAATATAAATGAGAACAACTATACAAAAGCTGGAGAAAGAAGCACGATTGCCTAACAGCACCTACCCAAAAGGCGGGGTTTCGTGTTCCAAAGACAGTTTTGTGGTTAATCAAACATTAGTTTTTCAAATCAAGTTTTGTGGTAAAAGTCCCGCCCTTCGGGTAGCTGCAAAACGTTAGGCGTCATTTTGGCTGAACCGACAAAAAAAGAGTTAATTACAAAGAAAACTTAAAATTTCATTAATGAAAAATTGGATAGACTATATTGATTTGAAATTTTCAGAATATGAAAAAATTAATTCACACGAAAACAAAAACGGCTTTTATCCAAGCAGAGTTTATAAAATAAATGGAACATATATTGAGTTTGAGTTTAACGGAATAACTAAACTAAAAAAAATAGAATGTGGAAAATATTGGACTATCGACAATGTAGAATATATTAGTAACGTAAAAGCAGTTTTTGAACAATCAAAAAATAATTTTATAATGTTTTTACAAACTTCATTTGACGGAGAAAATGGAACTGAATATGAACTTAACTTTACTTCTAAAAACATAAAAAAAATAGACCAATTTTTAAAACTGCCTATCGAATCTGGATGGATTGAAAAACTTTATAAATATAAAAATGGTGCTTATAAAATAGAAATTCAGAACTTATCTAATGATTTTGAAATTAATAATTGTGAAATTATTTTATTAGACATTGCGGAACAAGATTTACCTTTTGTTGGCGATAAATTATCTAGAAAAATCAATACTTTCTTTATCGACAAATTTGCAAAAAAAGAAAATATAAAAGTAGAAATAACAGAAGTGAAACCAATTGAGAATAAAAAAACGAACGCCTAACAGCGGTTTGCTTCAATGGCTACTTTCGGATTTTCCTGCGGAAAATCCGCTGCTGAATGGAATGTTTTGTTATATTTGTAATGGCTTGGTATTGGTTCAACGCCACTGAGAGCAAGCCGCAGAACGTTAGCAGTAACCCAAAAAAACTCTCCGTGAAATTTGATATTATACCAAAACTTGGTATATTTGTTTTTTAAATTTATTTGTCATGGCAAAAAACACATCAATACTATTAGGAGATTATTTTGATGATTTTATTAATCAGCAATTAAGAAGTGGTCGGTATTCTTCAGCAAGCGAAGTTGTAAGATCAGCATTAAGAATGTTTGAGCAAGAAGAATCAAAAAAAGCTGAACTTATTAAAGAACTTAAAAAAGGAGAAAAATCTGGATTTGTAAAAGATTTTGACAGAAATACTTTTTTAAAGGATTTACATAACAAACATTTGAGTAAGTGATTTACAAAATAAGTAAAGAAGCTTCAAATGATCTAGAAAAAATCTGGCTTTATACAATTGAAACTTGGTCTGCAGAACAAGCTGACAGGTATTTAAATTTGATTTTTGATGAAATAGAATATCTATGTCAAAAACCAAATGCTGGATCTGATTTTAGCCATGTCAGAAAAGATTATTTACGTTCTCGGGTCAAATCTCATTTTATTTTCTACAAAATCAACGAAAAACAAAGTGAGTTAGAGATTATCAGAATTCTCCATCAACAAATGGATATAAAAAATCGGCTAAACGAATAAAATGGCAACTGATAACAGCAATTTCAAGAAATGGTGAGGTATGGGATTTATCAGAAATTGGAAAAGTATTTAATTTAAAGTTTTTTCTATTTTGTAAAGGCTTGGCGTTGGTTCAACGCCACTGAGAGCAAGCCGCAGAACGTTAAAAAGCTGTTTATGGCTACTCGCCATTTTAAAAGTACAAACAAAAAATCCCGAGCTAACACTCGGGATTCTATTTTTATAAGTCTTAAAAGTTTATCTATTTTCTAAATAACGCATAACATTTTTCTCAATACGTTCCTGTATATTCGTTATATCGGCTTTTACAAAAGATTCCCCAATGATGTTTTCAAATAATTCAATGTATCGCTCTGAAACGGTTTCAATATATGCATCCGTCATGTTTGGAATTTGTTGCCCTTCTTTGCCTTGAAAGCCGTTTTCAATCAACCAGCGACGCACAAACTCTTTTGACAATTGCTTTTGCTCTTCGTTGTTGTTTTGTCTTTCTTGGTAGCCTTCCGCATAAAAATAACGCGAAGAATCTGGGGTATGAATTTCATCAATCAACACGATTTGACCGTCTTTTGTTTTCCCGAATTCGTATTTTGTATCTACTAAAATTAATCCGCGAGACGCTGCAATTTCAGTTCCTCTTTGGTACAACGCTCTGGTGTATTTTTCTAAGATTAAATAATCTGCTTCGGTTACAATTCCATTGGCTAAAATAGCTTCACGCGAAATATCTTCGTCGTGCGAACCGTTATCGGCTTTGGTAGTTGGTGTGATGATGGGTGTTGGAAATTGATCATTTTCTTTTAATCCTTCGGGCATTTCCACTCCGCAAAGTATTCTTCTTCCTGCGGCATATTCACGCGCTGCATGTCCTGATAAATAGCCACGAATAACCATTTCCACTTTAAAAGGTTCGCATAAATGCCCTACCGCCACATTTGGATCGGGAGTAGCTACTAACCAATTGGGAACAATATCAGAAGTTAACTCCATAAACTTCGTCGCAATTTGGTTTAAAATTTGTCCTTTGTAGGGAATTCCTTTAGGTAAAACCACATCAAATGCCGAAAGTCGATCGGTTGCCACCATCACTAATAAGTCATCATTGATGTTGTACACTTCTCTAACTTTTCCTCTGTAAACCGATTTCTGACCCGGAAAATTAAAATTTGTAGTGGTAATTGTATTCATGTGTTGTGTTGTTTGTTGTGCCCTTCGACAAGCTCAGGATTAATTGTATGGCAAAAGTAAAAAAAAGACACTAATATTAGTGTCTCTTTTTAGGAATAATTTAATCGTTATTTTCAATGCTTTTATACGCATCAATAATTTTCTTGACTAATCTATGGCGTACAATATCTTTGTCGTCTAAATAGATGATGCCGACTCCTTCCACATCTTTTAAAATGAGAATCGCTTCTTTCAATCCTGAAATAGTTCTTCTTGGTAAATCTACCTGACCAGGGTCGCCTGTAATCATGAATTTGGCATTTTTCCCCATTCGCGTTAAAAACATTTTCATTTGGGAATGGGTCGTATTTTGGGCTTCGTCTAAAATCACAAAGGCATTATCTAACGTGCGACCGCGCATAAAGGCTAACGGAGCAATTTGAATAATCCCTTTTAGAATATAATCTTCTAAAGTTTGAGGCGGCAGCATATCGCGCAATGCATCATATAACGGCTGCATGTAAGGATCTAATTTTTCCTTCATGTCGCCAGGAAGAAATCCAAGATTTTCGCCGGCTTCGACTGCTGGACGCGTTAAAATAATGCGCTTAACTTGTTTCTCTTTTAATGCTTTCACCGCCATGGCTACTCCGGTATAGGTTTTGCCCGTTCCCGCAGGACCAATAGCAAACACCATATCATTTTTATAAATGGTATCGACTAATTTTTGTTGGTTGGGTGTCATTGCTTTAATGAGCTTTCCTCCTATTCCATGCACAAGAATTTTATCGCGATCATGCATGTGTTCCGTGTCATGCTGATGACTGGTTTCTAAAACACGTAGAATAACATTATCATCAATACTGTTGTAACGCGAAAAATGATGCATTAATCGTCTAAAACGCGATTCAAATTCATCTAAAATCTCTGCTTCTCCAAATGCTTTTAAAGTAGTACCACGAGCCACAATTTTTAACTTTGGATAATATTTTTTAATGCTTTCTAAATGAGCATCTTGTGTACCCCAAAACTCTTTTGGAGCAATGTCGATTAATTCTATGGTTCTTTCGTTCAAAAGCTTTGTTTTTTTAATTATTTTTGGAACGCTAAATTTGTAGTAGCTTTGCAATCAAATTTAGTAAAAACAACTGTTGCTTTGTAAATAAGTTATAAACAAAAAAATGTCAATAATTACACTAACTACCGATTTTGGACACAAAGACTATTTTGTAGGTGCTTTGAAAGGAAAAATAGTGTCTGAATTAAACGATGCAACGATAATTGACATTTCGCATGACATTGATTTATTCAATACTTTAGAAGCTAGTTATTGCATTGAAGCAGCTTATTCAAATTTTCCAAAAGGAACTATTCACATTATTGGAGTAGATAGTGAGCGCGTAGGCGATACGCAACATATTGCATTGCATTGGGACGATCATTTTTTCATTTGTGCCGATAATGGCATTTTAAATGTATTACTACAAAAAAAGGTGGCTCAAAAAATGGTGGCAATTAATATACATGAACGACTAAATACAAATGCAAGTGACATGGATGTTTTTGTGGCCGTTGCAGCACATATAGCTCGAGGTGGTTTATTGAATGTTATTGGTAAAGAAATTAACGAATTAAAACCTGTTAATGCAGTCAACCCGATAGTTTCGAATGATTTATCTTCAATAAAAGGACAAATCATTTATATTGATTCTTTTGGTAATTGTGTGACCAATATTTCTCAAAAACAGTTTATTGAAATTGCTAGAAATCGGAAATATGAAATTCAAGTAAAAAATAAAAAGCTAAATCGAATCCATAAAAATTATTCCGATTTTCCGGTGGTGGAAAAGAAACAATTGAAAGATTTTGAAGGCGACTTTTTAGCCCTATTTAATGAAAATGGATTTCTAGAAATCGCTATTTATAAAAGCAACCCAAAGACTGTGGGTTCTGCTTCTACTTTATTAGGTATCAAATTTAGAGATACTATAACTATCGAATTTAAAAATTAAACCATGTTTATACGAATTGTAAAAATGCGTTTTCACGAAGATAAAATTGAGGCTTTTCTGACTAATTTTGAAGCCGTAAAGCAACACATTCGCAATTTTGAAGGCAATCAGTTTTTAGAACTGTATCAAGATAAAAATGACCAACGTATCTTTTTTACCTACAGTCATTGGGAAAACGAACAAGCGTTAGAAAATTATAGAAACTCGATACTATTTAACGAAGTTTGGAGTTATACTAAAACATTATTTAGTGATAAACCCGAAGCTTGGAGTGTGGATCGATTGGTAACATTAGATTAGGTAATTGGTTATGGGAAATGGGAAAAAACCTGAAACCTGACACGAGTCGCAGCCGAATTGAGCGCAGCTAAACCTGAAACAAAAAATAAAAAATGAAAGCATTATTATTACGAGAAATTAAATCCTTTTTTGGCTCGCCAATAGGTTATTTAGTTATCGCTATTTTTCTTTTACTCAACGGATTATTTCTTTGGGTTTTTGAAGGCGAATTCAATATATTAAACTCGGGGTTTGCCGATTTAAGTCCGTTTTTCAAATTGGCTCCGTGGATCTTAATTTTCTTGATTCCGGCGGTAACCATGCGCAGTTTTTCCGATGAAAAAAAACAAGGAACCATCGAATTATTATTTACCAAACCCTTATCAAATTGGGACATCGTTAATGGAAAATTTCTTGGCGCTTTTATTTTGATTGTTTTAGCAATTGTACCCACTGTAATTTATGTTTTCACTATCTCACATTTTGGAAATTCACAAGGCAATATTGACATGGGAAGCACTTTGGGTTCTTATTTTGGTTTATTGTTTTTAATTGCTGCTTACACTGCCATCGGAATATTTGCATCGACTTTATCAGATAACCAAATTGTAGCTTTCATTATAGCTGTTTTTTGCTGTTTCTTTTTCTACTTTGGATTTGATGGTATTGCTTCTTTTTTAGGAAGTTATAGCGCTATTTTTGCTTCACTAGGCATGGATTTCCATTTTAAAAGTATGAGTCGCGGCGTTTTAGACACGCGTGATATTATTTATTTCATCAGTGTAACGTTTCTTTTTTTAACTGCAACGGTTTATCAACTTAAATCTTTGAAATGGTAATGGCGGCAAATAAATCAAACGCTTTAAAGCAATTCGGAATTGTATTTTTAGCCCTTATCGTAATCAATCTAATTAGTCATTTCTTTTTCAAACGTTTTGATTTAACGCAAGATAAACGTTATACCCTTTCGGAAACTACTTTGAATATTATTAAAAATGTAGACAGTCCGTTGTATATTGATGTGTATTTAGACGGTAACTTTCCGCCCGAATTCAAACGTTTACAAAACGAAACCAAGCAATTATTAGAAGAATTTTCGGCGTATAATTCAAACATTGTATTCCAATTTAAAAACCCGATTGAAAAAGAAACCATGCGGGTGGAAGTCATGAAAGAATTTTATGAACGCGGCATGCAACCGTTGAGCATTACTGTTGAAGACAAAGGAAAACAATCGCAAGAAGTAGTGTTTCCATGGGCTCAAGCAACTTATGGCGATAAATTTACAAAAGTGAGTTTATTGAAAAATTTAATGGGCGCTTCAACCGAAGAAAAAGTAATTAGTTCGGTACAGCATTTAGAATTTGGTTTTGCCGAAGCCATCACTAAAATCACAAAAGAAAAACAAAAGAAAATTGCGGTCATTAAAGGAAATGGCGAGTTAATCGAACCTTTGATTGCCGATTTTCTTACAACGGTTAAAGAAAGTTATTACATTGGTCCTTTTACGTTAGATTCGGTTGCAAAACAGCCTGTTCAAACCTTAGCAGCACTTAAAAAATATGATTTAGCATTAATTGCAAAACCTACCGAAGCTTTTTCTGAAGCAGAAAAACAAGTGTTAGATCAATTCATAATGAATGGCGGAAAAACGTTATGGTTGGTTGATGCGGTTTCGGCAGATATGGATAGCATGTATAATGAAACGGGCACTATTTTAGCACATCCGCGCGAATTGAACCTAACCGATTTATTCTTTAAGTATGGCATTCGAATGAATCCTGTATTAATTAAGGATGAATATGCCACACCTATAAAAATAGCAACAGGAAATCAGGGAAGCGAAACACAGTTGCAACAATACAATTGGAAATTTTCTCCCTTTATTTATCCAACTTCTACCCATCCTATTGTTAAAAATATGGAAGGAATTAAGTTTGAATTTTCGAGTCCGATTGAATTATTAAAAAATGATGTTAAAAAAACAGTTTTATTGAGTTCTTCTGAATATTCAAAAACCATTGGAACACCTGCTCCTATTTCCTTATCTTCAATTACAGAAGAAACTACTCCCGAAGAATACGCAGGGAAAGGCTTACTACCAGTTGCGGTGATGATGGAAGGAAAATTTAATTCGGCCTACCAAAATAGAGTGTTGCCTTTTGCTGATAAAACCTTTCAATCTGTTGGAAAAGAAACTAAAATGATAGTCATTTCTGATGGTGATGTCATTAAAAATCAATTAGACAAAGGAATGCCATTAGAACTGGGTTTTGACAAATGGACCAATCAATTGTATGGCAATAAAGAGTTTTTATTAAACTGCGTAAATTATCTGTTAGACGACAACGGACTTATTAACATCCGAAGTAAAGATGTTGATTTACCCTTGCTCAACAAAGAAGAAGTTTATGCAAATTATACCAGCGCACAGCTTATAACTGTTGGATTACCAATACTTATTTTAGCAATCTTTGGCTTTTTATTTACCTATTTACGCAAAAAAAGATACAGCCGTTAGTTGTTGATAATTTGTTTTTGCTTTTGATTAGATTTAGAATATATTTGTAAAACATAAAATCAATAACGATTTTAAAATACATGATGATGAAGTTTATAGTATCAAGTTCGTATTTATTAAAACAATTACAAGTTTTAGGTAGTGTAATTAACAGTAGTAACACCTTACCTATTCTTGATAATTTCTTGTTTGAATTAGACAATAACTTATTAAAAGTTTCGGCTTCCGATTTAGAAACCACCATGACGGCAACGTTAGAAATCGATTCTAAAAGTCAAGGAAGTGTAGCAATTCCTGCTAAACTTTTATTGGATATTTTAAAAACATTCCCAGAGCAACCGCTTACTTTTACAGTGGAAGACAATTCTACAGTAGAAATTAGCTCAAACTCGGGTAAATATGCAATCGCATACTCACCAGGAGAAGAATTTCCTAAAGCAGTAGTTTTAGACGATCCTTCAAAAACAATTGTTCCTGCCGAAGTATTAGCAACTGCAGTAAGCAAAACTATCTTTGCCGCTGGAAACGATGATTTACGCCCAGTAATGAGCGGAGTTTTCTTTCAGTTTTCACCAGAGGGATTGATTTTTGTAGCAACTGACGCTCACAAATTAGTAAAATATGCTCGCACCGATGTTAAAGCATCGCAAGTAGCCGATTTTATTATGCCTAAGAAGCCATTAAATATTCTTAAAGGAATTTTAGGCGCTTCTGATGCTGAAGTAGCTATCGAATATAACGATGCAAATGCCACATTTTCGTTTGAAAATTATGTGTTAACTTGTCGTTTAATTGATGGAAAATATCCAAATTATGAAGCGGTTATTCCAAAAGAGAATCCAAATAAATTATTAATCAATAGAGTGCAATTTTTAAACTCGGTAAGACGTGTGGCTATTTTTGCTAATAAAACGACGCACCAAATTCGTTTAAAAATCGCGGGAACCGAATTAAATATTTCGGCAGAAGATATTGATTATTCTAATAAAGCAGATGAGCGTTTGACATGTGATTATCAAGGTGATGACATGCAAATTGGGTTCAATTCACGTTTCTTAACCGAAATGTTGAACAACTTGTCTAGTGACGAAATTCAATTAGAAATGTCGATGCCAAACCGTGCAGGAATTTTAACTCCTGTTGATGGCTTAGACGAAGGTGAAACCGTAACTATGTTAGTAATGCCAGTAATGCTGAGCAATTAATTAAAATCTAAACCAACCTTAACTTAAAAACCACTGAGCAGCAATGTTAAAGTGGTTTTTTAATTTTTATTTAACCACAAAGAGCACAAGGAAAACACTAAGGGCTCAAAGATTTTTTATAACACCGATGAAACGGATTTAACCGATGCACGCGGATTTTTTAATGGTGGCTTCGAGCGCCTCAGCCACCAAACACTAATTAACTGCCCCAAAAAAAAACTTCTAACTTCCAACTTCTAACTTCTAACTTTGATTTATCTTTGCACAATAAATTATAAACATGATTCCACAAGAAACCATAGTTGCTTTAGCCACGCCATCGGGTGCAGGTGCTATTGCTGTTATTCGATTATCTGGTAAAGAAGCTATAACTATAGCGGCTCAGGTATTTGAATCGGTTTCTGGAAAAGACATAACGAATCAAAAAACGCATACGATACATTTGGGTCACATTGTTGATGATACTAAAGTGCTGGATCAAGTTTTGCTCTCCATTTTTAAAGGACCTAATTCATACACCGGGGAAAATGTAGTAGAAATTTCGTGTCACGGTTCTGTTTTCATTCAACAACAAATCATTCAGTTATTACTTCGTAAAGGAGCAAAAATGGCGCAAGCCGGGGAATTTACCTTACGCGCCTTCTTAAACGGAAAATTAGACTTATCGCAAGCAGAAGCTGTGGCCGATTTAATTGCTTCCGATAACGAGGCGAGTCACCAAATCGCGATGCAGCAAATGCGTGGTGGATTTAGTAACGAGATTGCCAAATTACGTGAAGAACTATTAAATTTTGCTTCCTTAATCGAACTCGAATTAGACTTTGCCGAAGAAGATGTTGAATTTGCCGATCGAACCGCTTTTCATGAATTAATTAATCGAATTGAATTTGTTCTGAAACGATTAATTGACTCATTTGCAGTTGGAAACGTGATTAAAAATGGGATTCCGGTAGCCATTGTGGGCGAACCAAACGTTGGGAAATCAACTCTATTAAATGCTTTATTAAACGAAGAACGCGCCATAGTTTCAGACATCGCTGGAACCACCCGAGACACCATTGAAGATGAATTGGTCATCAACGGCATTGGTTTCCGATTCATAGATACCGCAGGAATACGCGAAACAAAAGATGTAGTAGAAAGCATCGGAATTCAAAAAACATTTGAGAAAATTGAGCAAGCACAAGTTGTAATCCTTTTGCTTGATGCAAAAGAATTACAAGTTTCAGGTTTAGCTACGCTCAATTCGGCTGCGCCTCGGGTCAAGTTTCAGGTTGAATTCGAGAAAATTAAAAACAAGTTTCCATTAAAACCAATAGTAGTTATTGCTAATAAAGCTGATTTGCTTTCTGAAGACCAAAAAAACAATATTCAAGCTACCATTGAAAATATACTTTTGCTAAGTGCCAAACAAAAAACAGGTATTGACGAACTTAAAAATACACTTCTTTCTTTTGTAAATACAGGTGCTTTACGCAATAACGAAACCATTGTTACCAACACGCGTCATTATGATTCATTATTAAAAGCGTTAGAAGAAATTCAGAAAGTAAAATGGGGCTTAGATACTGGAATTTCATCTGATTTAATGGCAATTGACATTAGAAGTGCTTTATTTTTCTTTGGCGAAATTACGGGTGAAGTAACTAACGATGAGTTACTTGGCAATATTTTTGCTAACTTCTGTATAGGAAAGTAAACCTATCCATTGATCTTTACATTCAAATGATTCAATAATATTTGATATTTATGTAACTCTACTAAATCCTCATCGTTTTCAGTAGCATCCATAATATCATCCAATAAATTACTTACTTCTAGTAATTTTTGATTGGCTTGATCTTTCTGTTGTAATGCTAAAAAATCAATTATTTTTTGAATTTCAAGAATGAGTGAATCCTTATTTTCCATGCGAATGTGCTAGTAAATTACGTTTTATTTCCGACAAAGATAAGCTAGAATAACATAACTGATGAATAATATCTCGTCGTAAGGTTTCGATATTGATTGTGTCATAATATTTGGCCCAAGCATCAGTTCCCAATACTTCTTTTATTTGCCGAATTACTTTTGCAGTTTCAGCTGCTGTTCTAACGATTGCTTTCCCATCAAAATTTGGATGATTTTTGTGTTGGAATGTAACCGCTGAAGTTTCAAAATTCACCTCTATATAAAATAATGCTTCGGTTTCATTATTAGGATAAAAATCGGTCCATTTCGCAAAACCGATTCGTTGTTGGGCGTTGTTAATTTTTGCTTTTGAAGTAGTAATCAAACGCCATCGGCAATTAGCGGCTCTACCCCAGTGATTAGAACTTCGGTAAACACCTTCTTCCGTAAAAAAATAACTACTCCCCGATTTACTTTTATAATTTGGTGTACTAAAAATTTTAGGCAAACTTTCAACTGCTACAAATTCACAAAAAGTGTAGGAATGAAAGTTAGAACGATGGTAGATTTTATGCACAGTATTCAAATAATTAATCGAAAAAAACTATAATCAAGAAAAAAACAGCTTAAAAAAAACAGTATTACTAATAAAAAAAATATTTGTGTAACAATTGTTACAACATCTTATTTTTCAATTTCTAATTTTACAAATCTAACCAAATACTACAAATTATGAAAGACAAATATCAAATAGTCATTGTTGGCGCCGGAACAGGTGGAATCATGACGGCTGCACAATTGCTTTTAAAAAATAAAAATATTGATATAGCAATCATTGATCCTTCAGAAGAACATCTATATCAACCAGCTTGGACTCTTGTAGGTGGAGGCGCATTTAACTTTAAAAAAACAAAACGACCTACTTCATCTGTCATCCCTAAAGGAGCTATTTGGATCAAAGACAAAGTAGTTTCATTGGAACCAGAAACCAACAGTCTTACTACCGAAAAAAGCGGAAGTATTGCTTATGACTATTTAATTTTATCGCCCGGATTAGTATATGATTTAGACGGTATTGAAGGATTACGCGAGAACTTAGGTAAAAATGGAGTGTGCAGTAATTACACCGATCCAAATTATACGTGGGAATTAATTAAAAACTTTAAAGGCGGAAATGCCGTTTTTACTCAACCTACTACTCCTATTAAATGTGGAGGAGCGCCTCAAAAAATAGCTTACTTAGCAGCAGATTATTTCAGAAAAAAGAAACTAAAAAATACAGAAGTCGTTTTTGCAACTCCTGGATCTGTAATTTTTGGTGTGAAAGATTTTGCCAACACACTAATGCAAGTTATTTACAGATATGGAATTCATTTCAAACCACATTATGCACCTGTTAAAATTGACGGAGAAAAGAAATTAGTCTATTTTAAAAGTATTGCTCCAGAAGAAAATCAATGTGTAATTAACGAAGGAAACGTATTGAAGGAAGAATTACACGGTGAAACAGAAATTGTAATGCCTTATGATTTGTTGCACTTAGCACCACCTCAAATGGCTCCCGATTTTATTCGTAATTCAGTACTAGCTAATGCTCAAAAATGGTTAGATGTAGACATCTTATCGTTACAACATTTAAAATTTAAAAACGTATTTGGATTAGGTGATGTTGCGGCTTTACCCACTGCAAAAACCGGAGCTGCTATTAGAAAACAAGCCCCTGTGGTTGTAGAAAATATTCTTGCAATGATTAAAGAAAATAAGCTAGGACACGCCACTTATGATGGCTATTCTTCTTGTCCTTTAGTTACCGGATACGGAAAAATGGTTTTGGCCGAATTCAAATATGACAATGTAAGAGATTCTGATCCGTTATTATCAAAATTCATTGATACTTCAAAAGAAAAATGGAGCATGTGGATTTTAAAGAAATATGGATTACCGTATTTGTATTGGAACAAAATGATGAAAGGTAAAATGTAAAAAAAATTAACATTACAATTTTAGTTATTCTGTATCTTTACAAAAATTAGATTTTATGAAAGACATCTTAACACAATCCTACGGCTATATTTTTGAAGAAGCACTTATTGACGAAATTGTAAAGGTGGCTACGTTTAAAGAATTCAAAGCCGATGATTATTTAATTGAAATTGGCGATTACATTAAAACAATGCCCTTATTATTACATGGCGCAATTAAGATTTTGAGAGAAGATGAAAACGGAGACGAATTGTTGTTGTATTTCTTAGAACGTGGTGATACATGTGCCATGACCTTAACGTGTTGTATGGGGCAAGCCAAAAGTAGAATTAGAGCCATAGCCGAAACCGATGGTTCATTATTAATGATTCCGGTGGAAAAAATGGAAGATTGGTTGACCAAATATAAAACATGGCGTAACTTTGTTTTTGACAGTTATAATGTGCGATTGATGGAAATGTTAGAAGCCATTGACACACTTGCTTTCATGAATTTAGACGAACGCTTGTATAAGTATTTAACCGATAAAGCAAAAGTAATTGGCAATACCGAAATTCAAAACACACATCAAGAAATTGCCTACGAAATGCATACGTCAAGAGTAGTAATTTCACGCTTATTAAAAGCTTTGGAAATCGAAGGAAAAATAAAATTACATCGAAATAAAATAGAAATACTGCAATTTTAATGGAACTATTTGGCTATTTTGGAGCATTATGCATCGGATTAATCTTAGGATTAACAGGTGGTGGCGGATCAATATTAACCGTACCCATCTTGGTTTATGTAATGCTAATCGATCCAATAATTGCTACCGCATATTCACTATTCATTGTGGGAACAACCTCTGCTTTTGGGGCAGTTCAAAATTACAGAAAAGGCTTAGTTGACATTAAAAACGGCTTTCTATTTGCAATACCTTCCTTTATTGCGGTATATCTTACGCGACGCATACTCGTTCCGTTGATCCCCGATACAATAGTGGAACAACCCTTTCTACTTACAAAAAGTACTTTTTTAATGGTGTTTTTTGCAGTTATTATGGTATTAGCAGCTATTTCTATGCTGAAAAAGAAAAAAGAAGTAATAGAAACTACTGAAAACATCGCAATAGCAACCTTACTTTTTCAAACATTCACCATCGGAATCATTATCGGATTAGTAGGTGCTGGTGGCGGTTTTTTAATTATTCCTTCGTTAGTTTTGTTTGCTAAATTACCGATGAAAAAAGCAGTAGGCACTTCTCTTTTCATCATTGCCATGAATTCGTTAATCGGGTTTTTAGGAGATGTGCAAACTATTACTATCGATTGGAAATTTTTAAGCTCCTTTACCGGAATATCCATTCTCGGAATTTTTATTGGCATTTATTTGAATAAATACATAAATGAAACACAACTAAAGAAAGGATTTGCTTATTTTGTACTTTTTATGGCCACCTTTATTTTAGTTAAAGAAATCGTATTGTAACTTTTGTTACTCCAGAAACCCTGCAATACAATTATTTTTACAAAAAAATTATACAGATATGAAAATAGAACAAATTTATACCGGATGCATTGCTCACGCGGCTTATTATATTGAAAGTAATGGTGAAGCAGCCATTTTTGATCCACTTCGCGAAGTACAACCTTATATCGATAAAGCGCAAAAAGATAACGCTAAAATCAAATACATTTTTGAAACGCATTTTCATGCCGATTTCGTTTCAGGACATTTAGATTTAGCCCAAAAAACAGGAGCCTCTATAGTGTACGGCCCAACAGCTAAACCTAATTTTGAATGCATCGTTGCAACCGATTATCAAGAATTTAAAGTAGGAGGCGTTACTATTAAAGCCATTCATACGCCAGGACATACGCTTGAAAGTACGTGTTATTTAGTAACCGATGAAGAAGGAAAAGACCACGGAATCATTACAGGTGATACGTTATTTATTGGCGATGTCGGCCGACCAGATTTGGCGCAAAAATTAATAGCAGATTTAACCCAAGAAGTATTAGCCAATCATTTATTTGATTCGCTTCGCAATAAAATTATGCCGTTGAGTGATGATTTAATTGTATATCCAAATCACGGTGCCGGAAGTGCTTGTGGAAAAAACATGAGTAAAGAAACTACCGATACTTTGGGCAACCAAAAGAAAGTAAACTATGCGTTGCGTGCTGATATGACGCGTGAGGAATTCATTGCCGAGTTATTAGAAGGTTTAACTCCACCACCGGCCTATTTTCCACAAAATGTAATGATGAACATTCAAGGATATGACAGCTTAGAAAACGTAATGAACAAAGGAAACATCGCGTTAACGCCTAACGAATTTGAAGCAGTGGCTAATCAGTCTGAAGCGTTGATTTTAGACGTTCGTCACGAGAGTGAATTTGTGGTAGCACATATTCCTGGCTCTATTTTCATAGGTTTACACGGACAATTTGCGCCATGGGTTGGAGCATTAATTCGCGATACCAAACAACCTTTGTTATTAGTAACTCCCGAAGGTTTAGAAATTGAAACCATTACGCGTTTATCAAGAGTAGGTTTTGATCATACGTTAGGGTATTTAAAAGGCGGAATTGACGCATGGAAAGCAGCAGGTTATGAAACCGATGCAATTACTTCTATTTCGCCAGAAACGTTTGCTGCACAATATGAAGGTGCAATTATTGTAGATGCTAGAAAGCCAAGTGAATTTAAAGCAGAGCATGTTGAAAAGGCAATTAATATTCCGTTAGATTATGTAAACGAGCAATTAGCCGAAGTACCAAAAGAAGAAACCTTCTTTTTACATTGCGCTGGCGGATACCGTTCGGTAATTATGTCTTCAATTTTAAAAGCACGAGGATACCACAACATGATCAATGTTGAGAAAGGAATAACAGGCATACGCACTACCGCAGTGCCGCTTACCGCTTTTGTTTGCCCAAGTACGTTGAAATAATACATCAAAATAAAGTTCAAAATCCGACTTCACAAGAGCCGGATTTTTTTGTGCTTTTTATACGCAACGTTTTATTATTAAATAAAAAATATGCTGCAGAAATTGAAATTAATTACTTATATTTTGGTAAATGAAAATATTTAGTATATTTGAATATACGCTACAAAATAGCGCATATACACCCAAAAATGGGTAGATTGGCGCTACTTTGTAGCGCATATATACAAGTTATAAGCAAGCATAAGTGACAGACTACTACAAAATATCGTTAGACATTTTATACCGACTTTTAAAAGATTCGGGTGACGAACATTGGACAAACTGGATTGAAAAGGACATTCATTTATGGACAACTCAGAAAAAAGTTGACAACCATTTAGGTGCTTTTGGCGGTATGGGTTCAATTAACGACTTGTCAGTTGGTGGTTGGGACACGATAGGCGTGTGGAAAAACCAACTATTTGACACGACCAAAACACTTTCTTGGAGTTTAGCAAAACGAAAAATCTCAACAGCACCAGTTGATGAAAACTTTTATCGTCAAGGTTCAAAAGAAATTAGCGGTTGGCGTTGTAGACATTGTGGACATTCGAGAATTGACAAATCAAATATCGAATTATATCTCTCTACTGATTTTTTACCCAAATTGTTCGTTGACTATATCCGACAAGACAAATTGATAGAAATCTTGGACTTGCAGACAATTATTGAACTTGATCAAGTAGTAGAGAAAAGGAATGATATTGAAAAACTAATCCAAAATGCAAACATTACTTTGACAACTGGAAACCAATGGCTATGGACTTGCCCTGAATGTGAAAGTAAAAACGTTTGTGTTTACAGGTGGCAGACAATAGACAATGACACAAAACTTATTGAATCAAAGGACAATTTAAAAATGGAAACGAAAAAAATGCCTGCTTATAACAGCACCTTGCCAAAAGCGGGGCGTTCGTGGTGGCAGAAACTTTTCGGCTCCGAATAAACAATAGTGGTAGCTTGACAGATGGTGCTCCGAAAGCCCAACGGCCAGTAGCCGCCAAGCGTTATGCGTCAGTTTTTCGGACCGTGTAAAAAACAACTAAACAATGGAAGAGAAAAAATCAAATGCTGAAAAAACTCTGTTAATTGAAATTGGAAAAGGCTTTATTAATCTAATTTTTGGCAACGCTTATAACAGAATTGGATTAAGTTTGATTCTATTATTTCCGGGAATTGGTTTTCTTTTTATCGCTGAATCGCAAAAATTAAAGCATCCTGAAATATTATATGTAATTGGCGGTTTATTTATATTGGTTTCGATAATATTGATATTGAAAAGATATTTAGAATTGAAACAGAAAACTCAAAGCCAAACAGACAGTGGAAAATCAAAAGTTTAATAGTTTATTGGAATGGTAAATAAAACCGCCGCATAACAGCCGCTATGGCTGGTAAGTGCTAGTTTGGCGTTGGGTTTTCACGAAAAACGTTTATCTTAGTAAGAAATAATCGTTTCGCTTTGACCGCCACAGTCGGCTAGCGGCGACACGTTAAATAGCTGCTTATGGCTACGCGCCATTTTTAAATTATAAACAAAATCCCAATCTTACAATTGGGATTTTTAGTATTACTTCGTTAAATACATTTTTCGTCGAGAGTACAAGTCATAGAATTGATCGTCTTTTAAATCATCTATGAACAAGATACTTTCACCTGTGGATTTCATTTCTGGCCCTAAGGCTTTATTTACATTAGGAAACTTACTAAAAGAAAATACCGGTTGCTTAATGGCATATCCTTTTAATTGTGGGTTAAAAGTAAAGTCGGTTACTTTATTGTGGCCTAGCATTACTTTAGTAGCATAGTTTACATACGGTTCACCATAAGCTTTTGCAATAAATGGAACCGTACGAGATGCTCTTGGATTCGCTTCAATGATGTACACAATATCATTTTTCACGGCAAACTGAATATTAATTAAACCTACTGTTTGTAACGCTCTCGCAATTTTTTCGGTGTGATCTTTAATTTGTTGCATCACAAACTCGCCCAAGTTAAATGGTGGTAATGTGGCATTACTATCTCCTGAGTGTACCCCACAAGGCTCAATATGCTCCATAATTCCAATGATGTACACATTCCCATCGGCATCGCAAATAGCATCAGCTTCGGCTTCAATGGCACCATCTAAATAATGGTCTAATAATAATTTATTTCCTGGAATCGATTTTAATAAATCAATTACGTGTTCCTCTAATTCTTGTTTGTTAATAACAATTTTCATGCCTTGACCTCCTAATACATACGAAGGACGTACTAATAAAGGAAAGTCTAAACTATCAGCCAATGTACTCGCCTCTTCAGCACTTTCGGCAATTCCAAACTTAGGAAATGGAATATTTAACTCGGTCAATAAATCAGAGAAACGACCTCTATCTTCGGCTAAGTCTAATGCATCAAACGAAGTTCCTAGTATTTTAATGCCGTATTTGGCTAATTTTTCGGCTAGTTTCAATGCGGTTTGCCCACCTAACTGCACAATTACACCTTCTGGTTTTTCGTGTTGAATAATGTCGTAAATATGTTCCCAAAAAACAGGTTCGAAATACAATTTGTCGGCCGTATCAAAATCGGTAGATACCGTTTCTGGATTACAGTTGATCATGATGGTTTCATAACCACATTCTTTAGCCGCTAAAACTCCGTGAACACAAGAATAATCAAACTCAATTCCTTGTCCAATTCGGTTTGGTCCCGAACCTAAAACCACTACTTTTTTCTTATCGGTAACAATACTTTCGTTATGAACATATTTGGTTCCGTCAGCTTTTTCAATTTCGGCCTCAAAAGTTGAGTAGAAATAAGGTGTTACCGCTTTAAACTCAGCTGCACAGGTATCTACTAATTTGTAAACACGTTTGATGTTCTGCTCTTCACGCAATTTATGTACTTGACTTTCCAAACAACCCATCATGTGAGCAATTTGACGGTCTCCGTATCCTTTCTGTTTTGCTTCTAACAGCAACTCTCTTGGTAATGTATCAATTTTATAATTCGAAATTTCTTTCTCTAAATGGAATAATTCTTCATATTGTTTTAAGAACCACATGTCAATTTTAGTAATCTCGTGAATTCTTGAAAGCGGAATTCCCATGGCAATAGCATCGTAAATTACGAAAACTCTGTCCCAACTAGCAAACGTTAATTTCTCAATAATTTGTTCGTAGTTTTTATAGCCTTTTCCGTCTGCTCCTAACCCATTGCGTTTAATTTCTAAGGATTGTGTGGCTTTATGCAAGGCTTCTTGGAACGAACGCCCGATTCCCATTACTTCTCCAACCGATTTCATTTGAAGTCCTAAAGTTCTATCGGCACCTTCAAATTTATCGAAGTTCCAGCGTGGTATTTTTACAATTACATAATCTAACGTAGGTTCAAACAATGCTGAAGTTGATTTTGTAATTTGATTTTGTAATTCATCTAAATTATATCCTAAAGCTAATTTTGTTGCGATTTTAGCAATTGGATAACCCGTTGCTTTTGACGCTAACGCCGAAGAACGAGATACGCGCGGATTGATTTCAATAGCTACAATATCTTCTTTATCATCAGGTGAAACCGCAAATTGTACGTTACAACCTCCTGCAAAATTTCCGATAGATCGCATCATTAAAATGGCCATATCACGCATTTTTTGGAATGTCGTATCTGATAAAGTCATAGCTGGTGCCACTGTGATTGAATCTCCCGTATGAATTCCCATTGGATCCATATTTTCAATCGTACAGATGATGACCACGTTATCGTTACTATCGCGTAATAATTCTAATTCATATTCTTTCCAACCCATTAAAGCCTTGTCAATCAAGACTTCGTGAATTGGTGACGCTTCTAAACCATAAGTTAATGCGCCGTCAAAATCTTCTTTTTTGTACACAATTGCAGCACCTGTTCCTCCTAAAGTAAACGAAGGACGAATTACTAGTGGAAATCCAAATTCTTGCTCAATCTCTTTTCCTTGTAAGAAAGAGTTAGCCGTTTTAGCAGGCGCTTGCGGAATACCTATTTTATTCAATAAGTTTTTAAACTGCTCTCTATCTTCGGTAATGTTGATGGCATTGATGTCAACACCAATTAATCGAACTCCAAAATCTTTCCAAATTCCTTTTTCATCGGCCTCGATTGCTAAATTAAGTGCCGTTTGTCCGCCCATAGTAGGCAATACTGCATCAATTTGCGGATGTGCTTTTAAAATTTCAATGATTGATTTTGTAGTTAGCGGTTTTAAATACACATGATCGGCCATGGAAGGGTCGGTCATGATAGTCGCTGGATTAGAATTGATTAAGATAACTTCAATTCCTTCTTCTCTTAATGAACGAGCTGATTGCGAACCTGCGTAATCAAATTCACACGCCTGTCCGATAACGATAGGCCCTGATCCAATAATTAAAACCGATTTGATAGAAGTGTCTTTTGGCATTGTGTTGTTGTTTTGTGTAGTATGTTGTGTAAAAATAATTGTAATACTATTTGTATTAAAAAGAGTTACAAAAACTTATTCAAATTTTATAAACACTTTAAAAAAAAGCCGCTACTAATAAAAGTAACGGCTGATATATTGCTTTAAACTAAAACATTATTTTTTGTGTCTTGGTTCGCAAGAAACAGTTAATTTATGTCTTCCTTTAGCTCTTCTACGAGCAAGCACTTTTCTTCCATTAGCAGAAGCCATTCTATCCATGAAACCGTGCTTATTTCTTCTTTTTCTTTTTGATGGTTGAAACGTTCTCTTACTCATTGTAGTATCTTTTAAATTCTATAAACAAAAATCATTTTTAAACTCACAGTTTCCCTGTCTTGAAAACCGAGTGCAAATATACAAAGACTTTTTTCATTCGCAAGTACTTTTTTAAAAATATTTTTAATAGATTTTATTACCTTTGTATCCAATTAAAAATAATACTATGTTTCATAAAAATATCAAATTAGTTTTAGCCGGATTAATAATCGCATTAGGAATTTATCAATTTACCGAGAACGAAATTGGAAATGGGATTTTTTTATTATTATTATCTACCATATTTATTTTCTTATATTTCAAGAATGAATTTATTTTATTGGCTTTTTTAAAATTACGCAAACAAGATTTCCCAGGAGCACAAAAATGGTTAGCGCACATTAAAAACCCAGAAGCTGCTTTAGTTAAAAAACAACAAGGATATTTTAATTATTTACATGGTTTGATGGTTTCGCAAACCAATTTAAATGAAGCAGAGCGTTATTTTAAGAAAGCAATTGCACTAGGTCTTTCAATGGATCAAGATTTAGCGTTAGCAAAACTTCAATTAGCAGGTATTGCCATGACGCGTAGAAGAAAAATTGAGGCAACTAATTTAATGAACGAAGCCAAAAAGCTTGACAAACAAAACATGCTAAAAGATCAGATTAAAATGATGAAAGATCAAATGAAAAAAATGTAATTCTAACTTTTTCAAAAAATAGAAAGCACCTATATTGGTGCTTTTTTATTTAGAATATCCAGATGTAGGTATTTCAATTTCATATTTCTTTCCGGTTGTATTTAATAACACTTTATCGCGCAACCAAGGATTATGCAACTTTAATATCTTATAGTTAACACCTTGCGATTTTGCAAAAGCAGCCAAATTGGTAATAGAAGAATCTACTACAATTTTTTTTGTTGGAATTTGATAATACAATGCTTCTTTAGGAATAGAAAATCCATACTTATCTGCATTTTTCATGATTTCTTTTAAAGCTAAAATTCTAAAAACATAACGAGAAGTTTCTTCGGTTAACAACAAATCGTAATAATTATCAACTTGTTGTTCCTCCATTTTAGTTTTTATCCCCCCCATTCCACCATTATATGAGGCTGCCGCTAATGTCCAAGAGCCAAATTTTTCTTTTGCTGCAATTAAATATTTACAAGCAGCTTCGGTTGATTTTTCTAAATGATAGCGTTCATCAACTTGTTCGCTCACTTCCATGCCTTTTTCTTTAGCTGTTGATGGCATAAATTGCCACACCCCTCTTGCTCCAGCTGGAGATACTGCATTGACTAAACTACTTTCAATAACAGCTAAATATTTAAAATCATCTGGAACACCATATTTTGCTAAAATGGGCTCCATTATTGGAAATACTTTATTAGCTCGTTTAATTACCAATGTCGTATTGGTATGAAAATTCATATTGGTAACCATTTCTTTATCTAATCGTTCTTGAACATCTGCCATATAAGTTGGCACTTGTTCACCAGCAAAATCCATTTGCAAACTATAACCAAAAGGCGCATATTTAGATCGATCAAAAAAAGCATTATAAAGTAAGAAACTACTTAATATAACTGTAAATAGTATTATTCCAATTTTTTTCATTTTGTTTTAGTCTATTATCATTTTAGGCAAATTTTCATTTAACCATTTGAATTTATTTAAAATCATAATGTGTGTTCCTCCTTTAACAACGATACATTTCTTAATATGTTTTATCGGAAACACCTCATCTGCATCGCCATGAATATGGATAACATTTTCATTAATTTCTTTTTGTTTCCAACACAAAATGGTTTCTATTGCCCAATCGAGATAGTTTTTATCACGAACCGATAAATATTTTTCATATAATTTTAATCGCTTTGCCACTATATTATCTCCAAATGCATATTTAACTAATTTTTCAATATCTGCCAAAAGTTGGGTAGGAATTAATTTATAGGCTTTTGTGTTTCGAGCAATTTTAAAACGCGATGGAAATTCTTTATTTGATTTAACACTTGAAATAATAATTACTTTATTCGTTTGAATGATTTTTGTCATTTCTTGAACTAAAACCCCACCAAATGAAACTCCAATCAACACCGGATTTTCATGTTTAATTTTTTGAGTCATACGCAACGCATACTGCTCAATTTCTTCTTTCTCGTTTGGTAAAAACCATTCTAAAAAAAACATTTCAAATTGATCTTCAGGTAATTGAATGTTTTCAAAAATAGTAGAGCTTGCAGCCAAACCAGGCATAAAATAAACAGGAATTTTATTCATAAAAAAATATTGAAAAAAGATTTGTAATTTTGCACCTTAATTGCTGTTTTTATGGAAATCAAAGATAATGAACTTTTAAGACAATTTGAAATTGTTACCCCTACTGGTTTAGTTGCAATTGAATATTCTATTCAAGAACGTAAGCTTTTTTTAACTAAGTTTTGTGCTAATGCTAATGAAGACGAAACATTGCATAGCGATTTCATTATTAAAGTCCTAGGTATTGCCGAAGAACGAAAATTAAAAGTAGTGCCTACTCATGCAAAATTTATTAGCTTTTTTAGAAAAAATAGAAAGTATAGAGAACTTCTGCCTCCAGGGTTGATGATTTAAACCAAAAAAATCCCAAGTTTAATCAACTTGGGATTTTTTTATGCTACTATATTAATGAAATCTATTCGTACACTTCCATCTTCATCAATTTTGGTTAAGTGTATGTCATGAAGCGTGTTAACGAGATCAGGATTCCAAGGTGTTTTTACTTTAACATAATTTTCCGTAAAACCATGAATATAACCTTCTTTATTTTCGCTTTCAAATAAAACGGTTCTGTTTGTTCCAATTTGACTTTCATAAAATGCTCTTCGTTTCTTAACGGAAAGTCCACGGAGCATTTTACTTCGTTTAGATCGCACATTTGCAGGCACAACTCCATCCATAATTGCCGCTTCGGTATTATCACGTTCCGAATAGGTAAATACATGCAAATAAGAAATATCTAACTCGTTTAAAAAATGATATGTTTCTAAGAAATGTTCGTCTGTTTCACCCGGAAAACCAACAATAACATCTACTCCAATACAAGCGTGTGGCATTACATGGCGAATTTTGGAAACTCTATCAGTATATACTTCGCGAAGATAACGACGCTTCATTTTCTTTAAAATAGCATCAGATCCCGATTGTAATGGAATATGAAAATGCGGAACAAAAGTGCGACTTTTTGATACAAACTCGATGGTTTCGTTTTTTAGCAAATTAGGTTCAATGGAAGAAATTCGCAAACGTTCAATTCCTTCAACTTCATCCAAAGCTTTTACTAAATCAAGAAAAGTGTGTTCGTGTTTTTTATTTCCAAATTCACCTTTACCATAATCACCTATGTTTACACCTGTTAATACAATTTCTTTGATGCCTTGTTGCGCTATTTCGGAGGCATTTTTCAATACATTTTCTAATGCATCACTACGAGAAATTCCCCTTGCTAAAGGAATCGTACAATACGTACATTTATAATCGCAACCATCTTGCACTTTTAAAAAAGCTCGAGTTCGATCACCAATAGAATAACTTCCTACATAAAAATCAGCTTCTTCTATTTCACAAGAATGGACTTCTCCTCTATCATTTTTGGACAAATCATTAATATAATCGGTGATTTTAAATTTTTCTGTTGCTCCCAAAACCAAATCAACGCCATCTACAGCCGCTAATTCTTCTGGTTTTAATTGGGCATAACAACCTACAGCTGCAACAAATGCATTTTCATTTAGCCTCATTGCTTTTTTAACAATTTGCTTGAATTGTTTATCGGCATTATCAGTTACCGAACAAGTGTTGATTACATAAATATCAGCAATTTCTTCAAAATCAACGCGTTCAAAACCTTCATTTTGAAAATCACGCGCAATAGTAGACGTTTCTGAGAAGTTTAATTTGCATCCTAAAGTGTAGAATGCTACCTTTTTTTTGTTTTTCATAAGTAAAGTTCAATTAATGAAATCGTTGTCAAAAAATTGAACCGCAAATCTACGGACAAAAAATAGAGTACCAAAATAAAAAAGAAAAGGCTTGACGATGTCAAGCCTTTTAAAAAATTCTTAAATTCCCCCTACAGAACTAAAAATCTTATTTTATATAGCAAAGATAGGTAATTGTAATCTGATGTAGCACATGTTTTAAACGAATGACCTTTAATTTAGAATAAAAGTATTGTTTATATTCACAAACGTTGAATATACGAAATTAACGTTGAATTTATATTTAAAATAATTTTACAACAATTAGCGTATAAAAAAAGCTTGACCTAGGTCAAGCTTTAAAAAATTCTTAAATTCCCCCTACAGAACTAAAAATCTTATTTTATGATTCAAATTTATAAATTTATGAAGTAAAACGATTACTAGCAATTAATAAACGGGAATAATTAAGGAATAATCGTTTAAAATAAACTTATTCTTTTCTGTATTTTTTAGTTTCTTCAAAAACATGGTTCAATATTGCAGCATCTTGCTCTGTGAATTCAACATTCCTTCTTGCCATAACAATCTTTGCCGTTTGAAAAGCCTTTGCTGTTATATAGGTTGAAAAACCAGCGGCTCCACCCCATGAAAAACTAGGTACAAAATTTCGAGGAAAACCACTCCCAAAAATATTAGCCGACACACCCACAACTGTTCCGGTATTAAACATCGTATTGATACCGCATTTACTGTGATCTCCCATCATTAATCCGCAAAATTGTAAACCCGTTTTTGCAAATCCTTCGGTTTCATAACTCCAAAGACGTACTTCTTCATAATTATTTTTTAAATTGGAATTATTTGAATCGGCACCTATATTACACCATTCACCAAGTACTGAATTTCCTAAAAATCCATCGTGTCCTTTATTAGAATATCCAAATAAAACCGAATTATTAACTTCTCCACCAATAACAGAATGCGGGCCAACGGTAGTAGCTCCATATACTTTTGTGGCTAACTTTACCCTGCCCGATTCACATAAAGCAAAAGGACCTCGAATAACGGAACCTTCCATAATTTCACTATTCTTACCAATGTAAATTGGGCCGGTTGAAGCATTTAGTGTAACAAATTCTAATTTCGCACCTTCTTCAATGAAAATATTTTCAGGCGCAATTACATTCACTGATTTTGGAATAGGCTGCGAAATTCTATCTGCAGTAATCAAATTAAAATCATCGCGTAATGCGCTATCGTTTTTCGCAAAAATATCCCAAGTGTTTTCTATTTGCATCAAATTGCCTTCATAAACCATCAAATCATATTGATCAAAATTAACTTCTTCTTGCGAATCGTTGGTATAAAAAGCAACAATCTCTTCCTGATAAACCACCGCTTGATTTTGTTCTAAATTTTGAATTAAATCAACTAGAATAGCATTTGGCAAAAACGAAGCATTAATCATAATGTTTTGCTCCATTTCAACCATTGGATATTTCTCCATCAAGTACTCTTCTGTTAAAGTAGTTGTAGTTGAACCAAGATATTGTTCCCATTTTTCACGTATGGTTAAGATTCCTATACGGATATCTGCCACAGGACGAGTAAACGTAAAAGGAAGCAACGCATTGCGAACAGTTCCGTCAAAAAGTATATAGTTCATTTAAATATTTATATTAATTCTAAAATTCAAAAATACAATTTATTCAACAAAAAAAGCTTCACAAAATGTGAAGCTTTCTTATTATTTTGAAAAAGCAAAAAATTATTTAGCTTTTTTAGCGTATTTGCTGTTAAATTTATCGATACGACCTGCAGTATCGATAAGTTTAGATTTACCTGTATAGAACGGATGAGATGTTCTAGAAATCTCCATTTTATACACAGGATATTCAACTCCTTCATGAACAATTGTTTCTTTAGTTTCTACGGTAGATTTTGTAATAAAAACATCTTCATTTGACATGTCTTTGAAGGCTACTAATCTGTAATTTTCTGGGTGAATACCTTTTTTCATTTTGTAAATCTTTTTATTAAGCGATTATAATTTGTTTCGCGGCTTTAATTTTATAAAGGTGTAAACAACTTATAACCTTTTGGTTTATAAACTTTTTTATTTGAGAGTGCAAAATTACATTTAATTTTTAATTTACCAATGTTTCTGTAACTTTTTTTTATTTTTTATCTCTAATAGAGTAACGAGAAGAATTCTTATATTTGTAAATTAATTAAACCAAAACAAACTATGAACGAAATTATCAAAAAAAACGGAATTAAATTTGGAGTAATCAGTGGATTATTCAGTGTGTTTTATATTATTTCAATGTATATTGTTGACTATAAATTATTCATCAATATTTGGTTAGGCGTAACCGTTATGCTTGTTTTTCTTGCTATTGGAATTTTCCAGCTAATTGAATTAAGAAAAAATTTAGGTGGTTTTATGTCATTTAAAGAAGGATTTACGGGGTATTTTATTGCTGCATTATCAGGAATATTAATCTCTACTTCTTTTTCAATTTTATTATTCAATTTTATTGATACCGATACTAGAGACTTAATTCATGAAGCACTTATTACTTTCCAAGTTGAAAATTTACAAAAATGGAATGTTCCAGCAGCAGAAATTAAAAAAGCAGTAGATAGCATGAAAGAAACACCTCAGTTTTCTACAATCGGGCTATTATATGGTATTTTAAAATCATTACTAGGTTCTATTGTTTTTGGATTAATTCTAGCTGCAATCTTCAAAAAAAACAAACCTGTATTCTAAATCAATGAATTTATCCATAGTTATCCCATTATTAAACGAACAAGAATCGTTACCTGAATTACACAATTGGATTGTGAAAGTAATGCAAACGCATAACTATTCATATGAAGTCCTATTTATTGATGATGGTAGTACCGATGCTTCTTGGCAAACTATTTCACAGCTTTCAAATGAAAATCCGAATGTAAAAGGAATCCGTTTTCTTAGAAATTACGGAAAATCGCAAGCATTACATGCCGGTTTTGCTAAAGCGCAAGGTGATGTAATTATTACTATGGATGCCGATTTACAGGATAGTCCAGATGAAATTCCAGAGTTATACCGTTTAATTACCGAGGATAATTATGATTTGATTTCGGGTTGGAAGAAAAAACGTTACGATTCGGTTGTGGCGAAAAACATTCCTTCTAAATTATTCAATTGGGCCGCTCGAAAAACATCAGGCGTTAAGTTGAATGATTTTAACTGTGGATTAAAAGCCTATAAAAACATCGTGATCAAAAACATAGAAGTTTCTGGCGAAATGCATCGTTACATACCTGTTTTAGCTAAGAATGCTGGATTTGGTAAAATAGGTGAAAAAATTGTAATTCATCAAGCTAGGAAATACGGAAGTTCTAAATTTGGAATGAGCCGTTTCATTAATGGGTTTTTAGATTTAATTACCATTTGGTTTCTTTCTACATTCGGAAAAAGACCAATGCACCTTTTCGGATTATTAGGTTCTATTATGTTTATCATTGGATTTTTATTTGCGTTATATTTAGGAATCGATAAACTATTCATCAACACTTCAGGAAGATTAATTACCGAAAGACCTCAATTTTATTTGTCGTTAACCGCAATGTTAATTGGAACCCAATTATTCTTAGCCGGATTTTTAGGTGAAATTATCCTAAGAACCAAAAACAATGAAGAACGTTATAAGATTAGTGAGGAGTTGGGAGTTCAGATATAAGAAGTAAAAAAATATAAACCTTTTAAATTATATACGCCATGCAAAAATTAGAAATTATTACACAAAAAATTCACGAAATTAGAGGACATAAAATAATGCTAGATTTTACTCTTGCGGAACTTTATGAAACTGAAACAAGAATTTTAAAACAAGCCGTAAGAAGAAATATTGAAAGATTTCCAAAAGATTTCATGTTTGAATTAACTGAAAGCGAAATTATTTTATTGGTGTCACAATCTGTGATACCATCAAAAAGTAAACTTGGAGGTGCAAAACCTTATGCCTTTACAGAACAGGGTGTTGCAATGCTTTCAAGTGTTTTAAATAATGAAAAAGCTATAGAAATAAATATAGCTATAATGAGAAGTTTTGTTTCGTTAAGAAAATTTGCTTTAACCTATGAAGAGCTGACAAAAAGACTCACAGAAGTTGAACAAAAATTCCCAGAAATATACAAAGCTTTAAATTATCTGATGGACAATAATCAGAAAAATATTGAACAAAAAGAAAGAAGCAAAATTGGCTTCAAAAAGAAATAAGAATATGCATATCGAACAAAGTATTTTAAATAAAGTAAACGAGTGGTTAACCCCAATATTTGACGAAGCCACTCACGAGTCGATTAAAGAAATGATGACTTATGCTCCAAAAGAGTTAGAAGAAAGTTTTTATAAAAACTTAGAGTTTGGAACCGGTGGAATGCGCGGTATTATGGGTGTTGGAACTAATCGTATCAACAAATATACTTTAGGAAAAAACACACAAGGACTTTCAAAATACTTACAACAAACCTTTCCAAACGAAGCTTTAAAAGTAGCCATTGCATACGATTGCCGTCATAATAGTGATACCTTAGCAAAAGTGGTTGCCGATGTTTTTTCAGCAAACGGAATTAAAGTGTATTTGTTTTCCGATATGCGCCCAACACCAGAATTATCTTTTGCCGTTCGTTATTTGAAATGCCATGCAGGAATTGTATTAACTGCTTCTCACAATCCGCCAGAATACAACGGTTACAAAGTATATTGGCAAGATGGTGGCCAATTAGTTCCACCCCAAGATGCTGAAATTATAAAGATAATTGAAGAGTTGAAATACAGCGACATCAAATTCGACGCGAACAACGATTTAATTGAATATATCGATAATGAAGTGGATGAAGCTTTCTTCAATTCAACCATCGAAAATGCTAGCTTTAACACTTCTGCAGAAGCTAAAGCCAATCTAAAAATTGTTTATACTTCATTACACGGAACATCGATTAAAGCGATTCCAAATGTATTAGCAAAAGCAGGTTATACCGATGTAAATATCGTTCTAGAACAAGCCGAACCTGATGGAGATTTCCCAACAGTGAAGTCTCCAAATCCGGAAGAACCAGAGGCGTTGTCTATGGCAATTGCTTTGGCAGATAAAATTGGAGCTGATATTGTGGTTGGAACTGATCCTGATTCAGATCGATTAGGTGTTGCTGTTCGTGATTTAGCCGGAAACATCAAATTGCTAAACGGAAACCAAACCATGGTAATCATGACCGCTTTCCTATTAGAACAATGGAAACGCACTGATAAATTTAAAGGAAATGAATTCATTGGATCTACTATTGTTTCAACACCCATGATGTTAGAATTAGCAGCAGCTTATGGCGTAGAATGCAAAGTAGGATTAACAGGTTTTAAATGGATTGCAAAATTCATTAAAGATTTCCCTAATCAACAATTTATTGGTGGTGGTGAAGAAAGTTTCGGTTTTATGGTAGGCGATGCTGTTCGGGATAAAGATGCAGTAGGCGCTGTTTTGCTACTCAGTGAAATTGCTGCACAGGCAAAAGCATCGGGCAGTTCGTTATATCAAGAATTATTGAATTTATATATTGATTTTGGTTTTTATAAAGAATCATTAATTTCGATTACCAAAAAAGGAATTGAAGGCGCTAAGGAAATCAAACAAATGATGATTGACTTACGCGAAAATCCGCTAAAGGAAATCAACGGTCAACGTGTCATTTGCATTGAAGATTATCAAGCAGCCAAAGGAAAAGATTTAATGAATAATGAAGAATTTGAAATTCATATTCCAAAATCAAACGTATTAATTTACTATTTGGAAGACGGAAGTAAAATTTGCGCTCGACCAAGCGGCACCGAACCTAAAATTAAATTCTATTTCAGTGTAAATGGAGTTTTAGACGCCATTGAAAACGCCGAATCAGTAGAAAAAGAATTAGATAACAAAATTGCTGGAATTATTTCGGCAATGAAATTAAATTAAATGGACGAAAATTTTAAAAAGATAATTCCGTATTTAAAGCCTTATAAAAATAGTATTTTTCTAAATATTATTTTCAATATTTTATATGCGCTTTTTAGTACATTATCTTTCATTTCATTAATTCCAATGTTAGATGTATTATTTAAAGATGCTGAAAAAGTAATTGAAAAACCAATTTATACTGGTATTTGGGACATCTCTTCATATGGTAAAGAATATTTATACTATTACATTACTAACCTAACAGAAGAGCATGGAGCTCAATACGCTCTTTTATTAGTTGTATGTATTGTAATTTCAACTTTCTTATTAAAAAATATTTTCAACTATCTTGGATTAAACTATTTAACTGTTGTTAAAAATGGTGTGTTAAAAGATTTGCGAAAAAACATGTTTGATAAGATTATCCAACTTCCAATTTCCTATTATTCTGAAAAAAGAAAAGGAGATGTCATGTCAAGGATGTTGGGCGACATCAATGAAGTTAAAAATTCATTTTTTTCAATACTAGAATTAATTGTAAAAGAACCTATGACAATTCTTTTTACAATTGGTGCAATGATTGCTATTAGTTTTAAATTAACTCTATTTGTTTTTGTTTTCATTCCTATTTCAGGATTTGTTATTTCGAAAATTGGTAAAAGTTTAAAATCAAAATCAAGTAGAGCCCAACAAGAAAATGGCTATTTAATTTCGATAGTTGAAGAAAGTTTGGGCGGATTAAAAGTGGTAAAAAGTTATAATGCTGAAAAAAGTATTATTAATAAATTTAATGATTCCATCAATAGGCTATTAAAAATTTCCATAAGTATAGAACGTAAAAACAATCTAGCTTCTCCAATGAGTGAATTCATGGGAATTGTTGTAATTGCTATTTTACTTTGGTATGGTGGAAACATGGTTTTAGTTGAAAAATTAGCCAATGGTGAACCAATCCTTGAAGGTTCTAAATTTTTAGCTTACATGGGATTAGCTTATAATATTCTTACTCCAGCAAAAGCAATTTCTAAAGCTTCTTATCAAGTAAAAAGTGGTTTAGCAGCTGCTGAACGTGTGTTTGAAGTTTTAGAAGTTAAAAATACAATTACCAACAAACCAAATGCAATCGCAAAAGAAAATTTCACAGAAAAAATCAGCATTGAAAATATCAATTTTAGATATGCCGAAGAAAATGTATTAAAAAACTTCTCTTTGGAAATTTCAAAAGGAAAAACAGTGGCTCTAGTAGGACAATCAGGTTCTGGAAAAAGTACGATTGCTAATTTATTAACGCGTTTTTATGACGTGCAAGAAGGAAGTGTAAAGATTGACGGAATTGACATTAAAGACATGACGTTAGAATCGTTACGCGATTTAATGGGATTGGTTACACAAGATTCAATTTTATTCAATGATTCGATTAAAAACAATATTCGTTTAGGAAAACAAGATGCAACGGATGATGAAATTATTGCTGCTTTAAAAGTGGCAAATGCTTATGAATTTGTTAAAGATTTACCTAACGGAATTGAAACTAACATTGGCGATGCCGGCGGAAAACTTTCGGGTGGCCAAAAACAACGTTTATCAATTGCGAGAGCTGTTTTGAAAAATCCACCGATTATGATTTTAGATGAAGCTACTTCTGCATTAGATACGGAAAGTGAAAAATTTGTGCAAGTAGCTTTAGAAAACATGATGCTTAACAGAACTTCGATAGTGATTGCTCACCGTTTGTCAACCATTCAAAAAGCGGATAAAATTGTGGTGATGCATAAAGGAGAAATCGTGGAACAAGGAACCCATGACGAATTATTAGCTTTAAACGGAACGTATTCAAAGTTAGTAATGATGCAGAGCTTTGAGTAAACTTTATTATTGATGATTGAATATTAACGATTTTTGATTGCTGAAGTTTGGAATTTGGAAATTAAAAAACTATGTACATCAACAGCTCAAATATTACATTACCAGAAGACAATAATACTATTGTTTGGAAGTATTTGGACTTGTCTAAGTTTTTAGACATGTTGTTGTCGCAGCAACTGTTTATGTCGCGTTCTGACAAGTTTGAAGATCAATATGAAGGAACGTTTTCGGAACCTACCTTTGAGGAAATCAAAAAAATTGCTGCAAACAATCCGAAGTTTTTAGATTATTATAAATCGCATCGCGAAAAAGTAGTTATTAGTAGTTGGCACATCAACGAATATGAATCGTTTGCGATGTGGCAAATTTTCACAAAAAACAACGAAGGTTTAGCAATTCAATCTACAATTGGGCGTTTAAAAGAAGCTTTACGTCCAGAAAATAGGATTGAACAATATATTGGCAACGTAAATTATATCGATTATAAAAAAGAATATATTCCGTTTGATGACACTTTTTTCCCGTTCTTATTTAAACGAAAAAGTTTTCAATATGAACGAGAAGTACGTATTATTTCTGACGTAAGTGCTCAAAATATTTCGGTAAACGAAGGGCTAAAAATTAACGTTGATTTGAACCAATTAATTGAAAAAATTTACATTCACCCAAAAAGTGAAAACTGGTATAAAAAACTAGTCATTGAACTGGTTTCAAAACTAGATTTTAAAATTGAAATTGAAAAATCGGACTTAGAAAGTGATATTCTAATTTAGACAAAAAACACTTATTTCCCAAATAAGTAATAAGCCTCTAATTAGGTTTGTATATTTCCACATTCCATTCGTTAGCTAACAAATTGACATAATGATAATGTACTTTATCATTTTTATCAAAAGCGCCGTTTTTATTCATATCTTCAATACATCTAAAGTACAAACGATTTTGCGCTTCGATAATATTCCAATCAATTACTTCTTGAAAATTGGTTGATATTTTTGTGAATTTTGTGCCGCTAGTAGTACTTAAATAAAGCGATCTGATGTCATTTTGATTAATTTTTCCATCTTTATTTGTATCAGCATCGACTAACGTGTAAACCATAATTTGCTTTTTAGTTTTAGCAGCTAGCGTATTTAAGAAAGTAGCAGATTGAATTTGGATTTTTTGATTTGTCAACGGCTTAACTTGTGTAGAATCGATGTGTTGAAAATTCAAATTATCCAAAAATCCTGTAATCTCAAATCGATTATAATTTGAAATGGCATAACTTATTTGATTTGCTTTACTGCTTCCGTAAGTTCTTCCTTCAACATCATACACACGCACATCACCAACAGGATGAATAAGATAGTTAGTACCTTCCATTAAAATAGGCAAATCAGCCACTTTAAATTCTGAAGAATCTTTTGGTGTTGTTGATTGACTTGACTTATTTTCTTCGTAACTTACTTTAGGAGTTTCTTGTTCTTGCTTACAACTTATCAATGAAAGTAACAAAGCAAATGATAAAATGATACGCATACTTCTAATTTTTATAGTCAAATATACTAAATAATAATCGATGTTTTACAGTTTTGCAATTAGTTTCAAATTAAAAACACGAGTAGTCATATAATTTGGAATTCCGTATTGCGATTTTGTATAGACGTCTCTTACCCAAGTATTTGTGATTGAATTTTGATTATTAAATAAATTAAAAATCTCTAATCCTAACGAAAATTCGTCAAAAGGCTTTAACCACGTTCTACTTGATTTGATTTTTTCATCTTTAAAAACAAAGGAAAATCCAACATCGGCTCTTCGGTAGTCGTTTAAACGCAATTGGTAATTATAAGGATCAGCATAGGATGGCGAACCACCGGGTAATCCAGTGTTATAAACCAAATTTAAGTATAATTTCAAGTTAGGAATATTAGGCATGTAATCTTGAAATAACATTCCGAATTTCAGCCTTTGATCAGTAGGACGTGCAATAAATCCTTTATTATTTTGATTTTCTTCGGTTTGCAAATAGCCAAAACTGAACCATGATTCTGTTCCTGGCACAAATTCACCATTTAAACGTGCATCAAAACCATAAGCATAAGCGGTTGCTTCATTATTGGCACGATATCGAATTCTAACATTATCAATCGTATAAGTATTTACGTTAGTTAAATTTTTATAATACGCTTCTGTAATTAATTTAAAAGGGCGCGTCCACATTTTAAAACTATAGTCGCTACTCAATACCAAATGAAATGATTGTTGTGCTTTCACATTAGTTTGCACTACCCCATTATAATCGCGCAATTCTCTGTAAAATGGTGGTTGATGATACAATCCGCCAGACAATCTAAACAATATATCTTTATCCCAATCGGGTTTAAACGCAAACTGAACACGAGGTGAAAAAGTCATTTGACTATTTCCTTTTGGCCTACCATCGGCATCAACTTGCCATTGGTGTCCTCGAACCCCAGCATTTAACCAAAAATTATGACTGCCTATTTTTCCTCTTCGATTCCACTGAAAGTATCCTGAAAAACGGTTGATTCGCGTATAATTAGTTGCTCTAACATTTTGATATGGCGCTAGTGGTCCAACATATGGATTATAAGGTTGGTCATTTTGATACTCTAAAATAGGATTAGGTAATGAAAACCCTGCTGAATCAATAACTTCCCATTCCACAATTCTATCTCTAATATCTTCTAAAGTAAATTTAGCACCCCATTCAATTTGTGATTTTTTAGTAATTTCATGAAACCCTTTTACTTCTGTATTAACAATTAAAGCGTCTAAATCATTTCTAGCGTGGGTCAATTGCGAACCAATTCCACGAGAATAAACAACATCGCCAAATGTTTCTGAACCAATATTTGCATCTACTTCACCTAAACGATATTGGGCTAATATATCATAATATTCTTGTTCTTGTGTATGGTAGGTTGAAGCTATAAATTTTATTTTGTTTTTCTCATTGTACTGATAAACCGCTTTTCCAGCTCCAAAAAGCGTTAAATAATTGTCTTTCTCTTGCCCTTCATAATACACCAAAAGTGCTATTGGTTCGCTCACCGTTCCAAAATTTGTTTGACGACTTAATGGTTGATAATGGTATTTATTTTGAGAGACATTTCCTAAAAAGCTGAAATTCCACTTGGTAGACGCATTAAAATTGACCAAGGTTTGTACATCAAAAAAAGTAGGTTTAAAATTAGTTTCTGTTTCTTGACTGTTGACTAGCAAACTATTATCCCTATAGCGAACCCCAGTTATATTTGACCATTTTTGATTTTTCGAAACACCTTCAATAGTTAAACTTCCCCCTAATAAGCTGGCTTCTAATCCGGCTTTGTATCGTTTTGGATTGCGATATGTAATATCCAATACCGAAGCTAATTTATCACCATATTTAGATTGAAAACCACCTGCAGAAAAATCAACATTTTCTACCATGTCAGTATTGGTAAAGCTCAATCCTTCCTGCTGTCCAGAACGAATTAAAAAAGGACGATATACTTCTATTTCGTTTACGTAAACTAAATTTTCATCATAATTTCCGCCTCTTACCGCATAAGACGTACTCAATTCATTATTTGAATACACCCCAGGTAATGTTTTAATTATATTTTCTATACCGGCATTTGCTCCAGGAATCAATCGAATAATTACAGGATCAATGGTTGTTACTCCTTCAATACGCTTTTTGCTGTCGCTTGTGATTACCAACTCACCCATTTGTTCAATTTTAGCACTCAAAACCGGATTCAATTCAAAATCTTCATTGGGTTTTAACTCGATGGAAATTGTGCTATTCTTAAATGATTGATGTGAAAAAATAAGAGAGACTTTTTGATTAGCAGGTACCTCGATTGTATAAAACCCATTTTCATTGGTAAATGTAATTTTATCTAAAGCAGTAACCTTAACTTGCTCTACAGGATTTTTTAATTCGTCTAAAATTACCCCTTTCACTCTCGCTTTTTGGGCAAAAGAAATGATAGAAAACAAACTAAAAACAAGAAATAAACTGATTTTTTTCAAAAGTATCGGGTTTAATTATTTATAAAAATACGATTCAAAGGTAGCAGAATTTTGCAAACTATCGGTTACTGTAATTTTGAAATCATTTCTACCTTCAACGTAAATGGCATCCTCTAAATTGTGAGTGAGTCGTTTTGTTTTGTAATCATACTCCATTAAAATCCATTTCCCATTCAAAAATGCTGAATAACTAGCAATATCCGAATGCAAATCTGCTACTGAAACACTTATCGTTTTTTGGTCTTTTAATGTTTTTCCTTCAACAAAGTTTACATTATAAATTCGGGGAGGAATAGAATCTTGTGCCAACTTATATTTTCCTAATGTCTTAATTTTTGTGGAGAATGAATTTCCTTTACGCGTGGTTTTGTTAAAATCTAATTTATAGCCGTCTAATGTTGCAATGTAGGTTTTACTCAATTGTTCTTCAGTCAAACCAGAAACATCATTAAACGTTAACGTAATATTTTTATGCACCGGAACACTGTCATCATGTAAAGTGGCAATATCATTATTTACGTCAAAATTCATATAAAAATTGGCATAAAAAGCGTTTTCAGGAACATAAACCGACACATTTCCTTTCTCAAAAATAGATTCTGTTTTAGCTCTAACAAAATAGGGCGTTTTCTGAGTAGCCTTTTTTATGGTAGGAACTTGAACTCCATACTCAATAGGAATAATTAATTCAATTTTATTTTGATGAAAATCGTATAATTCCACTCGATAGGTATAATTAGCATTTGGAACAATTTTCAGTGTTCCATCTTTAGCATTTCCAGCAACAATTGAAAGTGGATAATTATTTAATTCAAACAATTTTTGAACACGTTGCCCCATATCATGAAATCGTTCATAATCGATAAAATTATTAATATATCGTGATTCATCAAAAGCAAAAGTATCAAATCCATATTGATATTGTAATACACCATTAAGATAAGCTTTTACGCTATATAATCCGTTTTTATTGTAAGCATTTGTACAATAATCATAAGCATTAATTCCAAAAGCTATTCTACCATTTGCTTTAACTTTAGTACTCAAATAGGTTCCGTCGGCTTGTTTGTTGAATGAAATATTAATGGGTTTTTGTGCATTATTTACAGTTGTAGAATCTAACGGATAAACAACGATACCTTGAATAATGGGTTTTCGTTCATCTTTAATTATTTTTTTGAATCCAAAATGCATCGGATTGATAATTTGTTCCGATTTTGTATCTCTAAATTCAAAATGCAAATGAGGAGCACCACTACCGCCAGTATTGCCAGAAAATGCAATAACATCACCTTTTTTAACCGGTAATTCTGTTGGATAAAGATACATTTCTACTTCAAAAGATTGTTCTTGGTATTGCTTCTTTTTAATTAGTTCTTGTATGGCGCCATTTGCTTTTTGTAAATGTCCATAAACCGAAGTATAACCATTAGGATGGGTTATATAAATAGCTTTTCCATACCCAAAAGGCGAAATTTTAATGCGAGAAACATAGCCATCACCCGTAGCATAAACAGGTAATCCCTCAACCCCAGAAGTTTTAAAATCTAATCCAGAATGAAAATGATTACTACGTAATTCACCAAAAGAACCAGAAATATCAAGCGGAATAGCTAAAGGCGATTGAAAAACATCTTGTGGGTAAATTTCTTGGCCATGAAGAAAAAAAGGAAATAAAAGTAGGGCTAATAAAAATTTCATAAAGCTTATGTTTAGGGCTAAAATAGTAAAAAAAATTGAGTTAAAGTTATTAAAAATAAACACCAAATTAACTAACTAAAAATCAGCCACTTGTAAATGTTTTGAATTAAAATATAAAATTTAACTAAAACTATTGTTATTTTTGATTAGTAATGCTAACTTTGTAACTTATTGAAATGAATTTCATCGTTAATGAATGGATTGTCCGAATTAATTGATTCTCTAGAAGTTAAATTTTTCAAGCTCAATCAAAAACTGATACAGCTTGAAAAGAAAAACTCAGAATTACAAGAAGAATTGTTGCTTTCTAAACAAATGCAACAACAACAATTAGTTGAAATAGATTCTTTTAAAAATCAATTGGACACTCTTAAAATGGTGAATTCATTGTTAGGCAGTGAAGAAAATAAACGAGAAACAAAACTCAAAATAAATTCATTAATACGAGAAATCGATTATTGCATAGCCCAACTTTCTGATTAGAAAGAATTATGAGTGAAAAACTAAAAATTAAAATATCAATTGCAGATCGTGTATACCCACTAACCGTGGAACCGAATCAGGAAGAAGGACTTCGTAGTGCTTCAAAAAAAATTGATACTATAATAAAGCAGTTTGAACAAAACTATGCAGTGAGAGATAAACAAGATGTTCTAGCCATGTGTGCGCTACAATTTGCTGCACAAGTAGAACAAAAACAAATTAATACTTCTCAAATTAGTGAATCTGCTTTAAACAGATTGCAAAATCTTGATAAAAAGCTGAGTGAGTTACTCAAAAAATAAATACGTTCTTACACAATAAATACAATACTGCCTACATTAGTATATATTTGATAAACTCAACACTAACAAATTAAACGAGTGAATCTTTGCAACTAAAACAGGCCCTTTAGTGGGAAGTTTGAACTGCAAGTTAACTCAAATCTTGTATAACCGAGTTTATACAAACACCTAATGTAGGCTTTTTTATATAATTTTTTTTTACATACAACATGGATATTACAAGTATACTAATTGCATTAGCAGCTGGTCTTGGAGGCGGTTTTGGAGGAGCAAAAGTTTTAGAGCGAAGTAATGTTTCTAACCTTATAAAAAACGCAAAAAAAGAAGCCAGTTCTATTCTTAAAGACGCAAAGTTAGAAGCAGAAGCTACAAAAAAAGAGAAAATTCTTCAAGCAAAAGAACGCTTTTTAGAATTGAAAGCAGAACACGAACAAGTCATTCTTGCACGCGATAAAAAAACAGCTGAAGCCGAAAAAAGAACTAGGGATAAAGAATCTCAAATTTCGAATGAATTAGCCAAAGCAAAAAAAGTAAATGACGAAGCAGAGGCTAAAATAGCTGAATATACTGCTAAAATTGAAGTCTTAGAGAAAAAACAACAAGAGATTGATCGTTTACACAAAAGCCAAGTAGAACAATTAGAAACTATCTCTGGTTTATCGGCAGAAGAAGCGAAAAACCAATTGGTTGAAAGTTTAAAAGCTGAAGCTAAAACAAGTGCAATGTCTTTTATTCAAGATACTGTTGAAGAAGCTAAAATGACGGCACACCAAGAAGCTAAAAAAGTAATCATAAGCACCATTCAACGTGTAGGAACAGAAGAAGCGGTTGAAAACTGTGTATCGGTATTCAATATTGAATCGGATGATGTTAAAGGTAGAATCATTGGTCGTGAAGGACGTAACATTAGAGCTTTAGAAGCAGCAACAGGTGTTGAAATCATCGTAGACGATACACCAGAAGCTATTATTCTTTCTTGTTTTGACCCAGTTCGAAGAGAAATTGCTCGTTTAGCACTGCACAAATTAGTAACTGACGGCCGTATTCACCCAGCAAGAATTGAAGAAGTAGTGGCAAAAACTGCTAAACAAATTGACGAAGAAATTATCGAAACTGGAAAACGTACAGTAATTGATTTAGGAATCCACGGATTACACCCAGAATTAATTAAAGTTGTTGGTAGAATGAAATACCGTTCGTCATACGGACAAAATTTATTACAACACTCTAGAGAAGTGGCTAAACTTTGTGGTATTATGGCTGCAGAACTTGGTCTTAATGTTAAATTAGCTAAAAGAGCTGGTTTATTACACGATATTGGTAAAGTACCCGATACAGAAAGTGAATTGCCACACGCCATTTTAGGGATGCAATGGGCTGAAAAATATGGTGAAAAAGAAGAAGTTTGTAATGCAATTGGAGCACACCACGACGAAATTGAAATGAAATCATTGATTTCTCCAATTATCCAAGTTTGTGATGCTATTTCTGGTGCTAGACCAGGTGCTAGAAGACAAGTTTTAGACTCATACATTCAACGTTTGAAAGATTTAGAAGACATTGCATTCGGATTTAATGGTGTTAAAAATGCCTATGCTATTCAAGCAGGTAGAGAACTTCGTGTAATTGTTGAAAGTGAAAAAGTGTCCGATGATGCGGCTGCTAACTTATCATTTGAAATTTCTCAAAAAATTCAAACTGAAATGACCTATCCAGGTCAAGTAAAAATTACGGTAATTAGAGAAACAAGAGCGGTGAATATTGCGAAATAAAGTTTTTAGTCGCAATATACAGTAAACAATATAAAGGGATTTTCAGAATTTGAAAATCCCTTTTTTTATACTTAAGACTGATTACTGCAACTTAAAACTGGAAACTGAGACTGCGACTGAATACTTATAACTATTTCCTCGGATGATAATTTTTTAAAACTTCCGATAAGAATTTTCGATCCAAATGCATATATACTTCTGTAGTAGTTATAGACTCATGTCCAAGCATTAATTGGATGGAACGCAAATCGGCGCCATTTTCTAGTAAATGTGTGGCAAAAGAATGACGAAAAGTATGTGGACTAATCGTTTTGTTTAAATTTATTTTAAAAGCTAAATTTTTAATAATGGTAAAGACCATAGCACGAGTTAATTGACGCCCTCGCCTATTTAAAAACAAGGTGTCTTCAAAGTTCTTTTGAATTGACAAATGGACTCTAACTTGATTTACATAAGAAGTAACAATCTTAATTGTTGATTTACCCACAGGAACAAATCGTTGTTTATTTCCTTTACCCGTTATTTTAATGAACCCTTCTTCAAAAAATAAATCAGATAATTTTAACGAAATCAATTCGGAGACGCGTAAACCACAACTGTATAAGGTTTCAAGCATCGCCTTATTTCGTTCGCCTTCTGGAGTGGATAGATCGATTGCTTGTATTAGCGAGTCAATTTCTAAAGTAGATAAGGTATCTGGGAGTTTTCGACCGGTCTTTGGTACTTCAATTAATTCAAGAGGTGTATCGTTTCTATAGTCTTCAAAAATAAGGTAATTGAAAAAACTCTTCAATCCAGAAATTAAGCGCGATTGACTTCTAGGATTTACTTGTGAAGCCATTTCATAAATGAACTGTTGAATAACTTCCTCGGTAATATGAATGGGCGATATATTGATTTCTTTTTGAGTTAGAAACAAGACCAATTTCTCAATATCAAAGGTGTAATTATCAATCGTATTCTTAGATAATCCACGCTCTAATTTTAAATAGTGTTGATATTCTTTGATATAAGATTGCCAATTATTCATAATCTTAAATATACCTTACAACTCTTTTTTTATTAATGTAATAGAAGCTGACTCATTTTTCTTAAAAGAAGTTAACAACTCAAACGTTCGTTTTTCATCTATCAAAATAATCTTTGCTGTATTTGGCAAAATTGATCCTTCATTAATTGCAAATATTTTAAATTCATTTTCAACAGACAAATCTAACGGAATTGAAATAATTTTTTTTTCATTCTTTACTTTATAATTCTCTAGTATAACTTTTCCATTATGATAAATATTAATTATGTCACCATCCTCTTTACCAGCATCAAAAATTTCTATTTTAATCCTTTTTGATTCCCAAAAAACATTTAAATTTTGATCTTTGGATAATTTATTAATCTTTAAGCTATCTAAAATTGCTAATGGATTAGATTTAATTTTAATTTGATCATCAATTTTTTTAGATTTTTGAATTTTTTTATTCACTTTTGATGCTAAATTATAAATTTTTGAGCTTCCCACTAAGTTGATAACCCCATCAATACATTTAGTTTTATTTTTATACAATCCCTTAAAATTACCATCTATTTTACTATTATTATCAACCAACTTTACTTTACCAGTAAAATTAACAAAGCAAAATGAACTTTGCGCAAACTTAGATTTTGTATACAAAATATCTTTTTCCTGAAAAGTTAATATTTTTTGTTTTTTATCGTAAGTTCCTTCAATAGTATTTTTAGTTTCATGACTACCATCTAAATCAGTAATAGAATAACCTGCAATTTTACCATTGTTCTCTTCAAAAACAATACGATATGTAATCAAAGTTTTATCATTACCATTAAGTTTTATTGCACCAAAAAACTCATAATTTCCCTGAGCAAAAGATGTTATATATGACAATAGAAAAAAAACTAATAATTTTGTAAGATTATTCATTATATGTTATAGATTTTTATATTTTTGTACAAATCTAAACATTTTTAATTATGAAAATTAAATTATTTTTAATGGCTTTAATGCTAACGTTTGGTGCTTTGTCAATTTCTTATGCATCATTCCCAGTTCAAAGAACTACGACTAACAACACTACTGTTGTTGAAAACAATGAAGATGAATTATCATCTCCTGCTGCAGCTGCAGAAGGAAAAAGTCAATTAATCGCATTAATCTTAGCTGCTTTAATTGGCGGTTTAGGGATTCACCGATTTTATTTAGGTTACACTTGGCAAGGTATTGTTCAATTACTTACATTAGGTGGTTGCGGTATTTGGGCTTTAATCGATTTAATCAGAATTATCACTGGTGATTTACAACCAAAAGATGGTTCTTATGCTAAAACACTATAATTAATTCAAATGAATTTAATTCGTAAATTTATTTTTTATTCTATCCATGTAACAACATTAGCTACTCCATTAGTTTTGTGGCTATTACCAGTCGATTTTTTCGATAAAGGTGAAAGTATTTGTTTATCTCGAGTACTAGCAGGGGTTGAATGTTATGCATGCGGATTAACTAAAGCAACTATGCATTTTGTTCATTTTCAATTTCAAGAAGCTTGGAAATTCAACAAACTATCATTTATTGTTGTTCCGATGTTGTTTCCATTATGGATAAAATCAATTTACGATATTCAAGGCAAAAGAATGCCTGGATTTATTGGAAATTTAATGTATGGAAAAGGAGCTTAAAAGCTCCTTTTTTTATATTTCATATAATAAAAATCCCGCCGAAGCGGGATTTATTTTTATTAGAGTTACAAATTAGAATTTGTATACTAATCCAAAGTTTACAGAAGATAAATCAACATTTAAACCGAAGTCATTAGTTTTTTCAGCTCCGTTTCCACCGTTGTCATTAGTATTATATCCTAAACCAGCCCAACCAGCTTCAATAGCAAAGTTACTGTTTAAGAAATAATTAACACCAACTCCAGCACTTACTCCAAAAGTTTTTGATTTAGACTCACCTCCAGTAGATGGCTCAATTTTTTCAGAACCCATTCCAATAGCTAATTGTCCGAATACTGAAAATTGAGAAGCAGGATTGTAATAATAACGAGCCATAGCATTTAAACTGAATGAACTAGTTTTATCTTCTCCAGTTCCATCATCATCAGAAACAGAACCAAAACCTAAACTAGCTCCAACTGCAATATTTTCAGTTACGAAATACCCTAAAGTAGGTGCAAAAGTAAAACTTGAAGATTTAGCATCACCAGTTTTTGATGAACCAAATCCAACAGTACCAGAAGCAAATACATCACCTTTAGAAAAACCACCATTAGATTTTTCTTGAGCGTTAACAAAACCGAAAGCTAATAAAGCTACAGTAGAAAATAAAACTTTTTTCATGTTTAGTTAATTTTAAAGTTAATACTGATAAATTTATATAATTATTTTTTTAGTTATCAACATTTGTTAATAAGTTATCAACAATTTATTAACTATTATTTTTTAATCAAAAAAAACAATTAAAATCAAGTCAATTAACGTATTATTAAAAAATAATTACCTAAGTTATTAACAAACTAAAACCTTGTAGTAAATTAAAAAAACAATAAAAATTAGATAATCTATCGATAAAACATAAATACAATCAAATTTATTCGGTTTAAAATAGCTAAACTTTTATTAAAAATAAACCAACCATAATTGGTTTTTTCTATTTTTACATCAAATACTATATTTACAGTTACTAATCCTATTTTATGAAGATACTTATTATTAATGGCCCAAACTTAAACCTTTTGGGCAAACGCGAACCTGAAGTCTATGGCTCTGAAAGTTTTGAATCCTATTTTGAAACGTTACAAAATCAATTCAATACACTAGAGTTAAGCTATTTTCAAAGCAATATTGAAGGCGAACTAATTTCAAAACTGCAAGAAGTGGGTTTTATTTATGATGGGATCATTCTTAACGCTGGAGCTTACACGCATACCTCTTTAGGTATTGCCGATGCCATCAAAGCCATAACCACACCTGTTGTTGAAGTACATATATCAAATACGTTTTCAAGAGAAACTTTTAGACACCAATCCTTTATTTCTCCACACGCAAAAGGAGTTATTATTGGGTTTGGCCTTAAAAGTTATGCTTTAGCCCTTCAATCTTTTTAATTTCAAACAACCTTTTACTATTTATTATCGTCTATAAAAATAAACCATTTATGCAAAAAATCTTACTTACCCTTACGCTATGCTATTCTTTAATTTCCTTTGCTCAAATAAAAGGCACGGTGAAAGATGAAAACGGAAAACCCTTACCTTATGTAAATATCTACATTGAGAACACCTATATAGGTACCACTTCAAATGAATTGGGTAAGTATGAACTAAACCTCAACGATAAAAAAAATGTGCATCTTATTTTTCAGCACTTGGGTTTTAAAACACAAAAACATCTAATTGTAAATGCAAATACTCCTTATCAGTTAGATATTACATTAATTGAAGAAAATTTTGAACTGAAGGAACTAGTTATCAATACGGGTGAAAATCCTACCAACGAAATTATCAAACAAGCGATTGCTTCGCGCAAAAAGAATGCTGCAAAAACCGATAAGTTTGAAGTCGATTTCTATTCTAGAGGTATTTTTAGAGTGAAAGACATTCCGAAAAAATTTATGGGTGTTGAAATTGGAGATATGGATGGTAATTTAGATTCTACCCGAAGCGGCATCATTTATCAATCGGAAACTGTTTCTAAAATAAAATTTGAAAAGCCAGATAAATTAAAAGAACAAATAATTGCGTCTAAAATTGCAGGTGATGATAACGGTTTTAGTTACAATACCGCTTTGAATACTAATTATGACTTTTATGAAAATTACGTTAATTTTGGCATCAATATGGTTTCTCCTATAGCCGATAACGCTTTTAATTACTACAAATACAAACTAGAAAGTACTTTTCTTGACGAAAAAAACCAATTAATTAATAAAATTAAAGTAACTCCAAAACGCGATAAAGAGCCTGTTTTTGAAGGATTTATTTATATAGTAGAAAACTCTTGGGCCATTTACGGTATCGATTTAGACATCAAAGGATATCGAATGCAAGAGCCTATTCTAGAAACAATGAAGCTGACTCAAAATTTCAGTTATAATGAAAGTACAAAAATTTGGGCAAAAAACATTCAGTCATTAGATTTTAGTGCAGGAATTTTCGGAATGAAATTCACCGGAAAATTCACTCACGTTTTTAGTAATTATGTTTTTAAAGAAACTTTTGATAAAAAAACATTTGGAAAAGAAATTGTGTCGTTTGCACAAAATGCGAACAAAAAAGAAGAAAGTTTTTGGAACACAGCACGACCTGTTCCGCTAACTGAAGAAGAATTAAAAAATTACACGAAAAAAGATAGTATTCAAACCATTCGAAAATCAGTGAGTTATATGGATTCTATCGATGCAAAAGGAAATCAATTTAAAATTCAAAAAATACTTTCGGGTTACACCTATAGAAATAGCTTTAAAAAATGGAGTTTTAATTATCAAGGTTTAATGAATTTAAGTTCGTTAAGCTTTAATACGGTTCAAGGCTGGAATTTAGACAGTGGTTTTTCCTACCGAAAATGGAACGATGAAAACGGAAAATACACCTCTATAACTTCCACATTTAATTATGGTTTTGCAGAAGATCGACTAAGAGTAAAAGGTAATTATTACCACCGATTTAATAATCAAAACAACGCCTATATTAGTCTTTCGGGCGGAAGCAGTATTAATCAGTTTAATAATTCGGAACCGATAAGCAGCACCATTAATACTATTAGTACTTTATTTTTCAAGAACAATTTCATGAAACTATATAATAAAGAGTTTGCCGAAATTAATTATGGAAGAGAAGTTACTAATGGAATTTTTGTGTCGGGACGAGTATTGTATGAAAATCGTCGTGCTTTATTCAATAATACAGATTATACTTTGATTAAAAATGACGATGCTTATTTTTCAAACGATCCGTTACAACCGAATAATAATACCTCAACGCCATTTCAAAAACACCATATCATAAAAGGGCAAATAGGAACTAGAATTCGATTTGGTCAAAAATACATTTCAAGACCCGACGGCAAAATAAACATTCAAAACGATGATTATCCGGTTTTAAGTGTTAATTATGAGAAAGCTTTTGGCGGAACTAACAAAAACTATCAATACGATTTCATTGGTGCTGTCGTTGATTATTCTAAAACCATTGGAAACAAAGGTTATTTTGGATTGCGATTTAAAGCTGGGAAATTCTTTAATGCCGAAAATATTTCGTTTGTAGATTACAAGCATTTCAACGGAAACCAAACACATGTAAATATGATGAATAATTCGCTCAATGCATTTAATTTGCTACCTTATTATAGTCATTCTACAAATGATGCGTATCTAGAAACACACATTGAGCACAATTTTAAAGGCTATATTATGAATAAGATTCCGTTGTTGAATAAATTGCAATGGAATTTAATAGGTGGCTTTCACCAAATTAATGTTCCAAATTTTAAACCTTACCAAGAAGTAACTGTAGGATTTGATAACATAGGTTGGGGTAAATTTAGATTTTTACGCATTGATTACGTAAGAAGTTATCAAAATGGCTTTCAAGGTGATGGCGTAATGTTTGGCCTGAAATTTTAATATAAATAAAGCACTTCAATGAGGTGCTTTTTTTATTTTATAAACACATCATACCCAAAACGAAGTAACGCAATTCCAACAACAATTAGAAAGAAGATGCGAATAAATCCGTTACCTTTTGAAATAGCTAAACGAGCGCCCAACCAAGAACCGGTAACATTGCACAGCGCCATAGGAATTGCGATTGTCCAAATGATTTTTCCTTTTAGCACAAATAACGTGATAGATCCAAAATTAGTAGCCAAATTAACAAGTTTTGCATAAATATTGGCTTGTAAAAAATCGAAACCTAAGATCGCAATAAATGCCATTATTAACAAACTTCCAGTTCCTGGACCGATGAATCCATCATAAAAACCTAAGAAAATACAAATTAAAATTCCATAACTATAAGTTTGTTTTTGTGTCAATTTCTCGATTTGAAACTGTCCGAAATCCTTTTTGAAATAGGTATACAATAACAATAAAATTAAAACCAAGAAAAGTAGTGGTTTCATGAAGTCATTTTGCATAATATTGAGCAAACTTGAACCCAAATAAGCAAATCCAAACGACACAAAAGCCATAATTAAAAATAACTTCCGATTGACTTTAGTAGATTTTAAATAATGATAGACAGCCATACTAGTTCCGCTAAATCCAGGAATTTTTAAAGTCCCAATAATAGAAGCAACGGGTAAATTAGGCAATAAAATTAAAGCAGCAGGTGTTTGAATTAATCCGCCACCGCCCACAATAGCATCGATAAAACCAGCTAAAAAAGAAACAATGCAGAGTAAAATGATGATGTAGGTTTCCATTCTCAGTATTCAGTGATCAGTTTTAAGTGTTCAGTAATTAGGTGGAATAACTGCCAACTCATTACTGAACACTGCCCACTGAATTATACTCTCACGATATCAGCACCAATGGCACGAAGACGTTCATCTATGCGCTCGTAACCTCTGTCGATTTGTTCGATATTTTGGATAGTTGATGTTCCTTTTGCGGTTAATGCAGCAATTAATAAAGAAATTCCCGCACGAATATCAGGCGAACTCATCGTAGTTGCTTTCAATTGTGATTGGAAATTATGTCCCATAACCACCGCTCTGTGCGGATCACACAACATAATTTTTGCACCCATATCAATTAATTTATCAACGAAGAACAAACGGCTTTCAAACATTTTTTGATGAATTAACACATCTCCATTGGCTTGAGTAGCAACAACTAATACAATACTTAATAAATCAGGTGTAAATCCAGGCCAAGGTGCATCGGCAATAGTTAAGATTGAACCATCAATATCTGTTTTAATTTCATAGCCATCTTTATGAGCAGGAATGTAAATATCATCTCCTTTTCGTTCTAACGTAATTCCAAGTTTTCTGAACACATTAGGAATTTGTCCTAAATTTTCCCAACTTACATTTTTAATGGTAATTTCACTTCGGGTCATAGCCGCTAAACCAATCCACGAACCAATTTCAACCATATCTGGTAAAATTCTATGTTCGCAACCGCCTAATGATTCAACACCTTCAATAGTTAATAAATTAGATCCTACACCCGAAATTTTCGCGCCCATTGAATTTAACATCTTACACAATTGTTGTAAGTAAGGCTCACAAGCTGCATTATAAATGGTAGTTGTTCCTTCCGCTAAAACAGCTGCCATAACAATATTAGCCGTTCCGGTTACCGAAGCTTCGTCTAACAACATGTAAGCGCCCTTTAATCTTCCGTCAATTTCAACACCATAAAAATGGTCTTCTCTTTCGTATCTAAAAGTGGCTCCTAGATTAATAAACCCTTCAAAATGAGTATCTAAACGACGACGTCCAATTTTATCACCTCCTGGTTTTGGAATATATCCACACCCAAAACGGGCCAATAAAGGACCTACAATCATAATTGAACCTCGTAAACTTCCACCTTCTTTTTTAAAGGCTTCTGTTTTTAAGTAATTCACATTTACTTCATCGGCTTGAAACGTATAATCGCCAGGACCGTTTTTTTGAATTTTTACTCCTAGATTTCCTAATAAAGTAATCAATTTATTGACATCAATAATGTCTGGAATATTTGTAACTCTTACTTTCTCTGAAGTTAGTAAAACTGGGCATAAAACTTGTAAAGCTTCATTTTTTGCACCTTGAGGAGTAATTTCCCCTTTTAAGGATTTTCCTCCTTCAATTTTAAATGTTCCCATGCAATTAACTATTTTTTTTGAATGTGTTTTTATTGTTTTTATTTAGATGTGTTTTTCCATTGGTATTTTTCTTAATGATACCTGGCTTATTGGAACTAAATTGAGTTTTATTCGATACTTTTTTATTCACTTTCATCAAATCGTGCGTGTTTGAAAGCTCCTCATTTGATTTAGAAAGGTTTAATTTCCCATCAGAAAGTTCTAATAAGTGTTCAAAAATAACTTCATCTGAAACAGTGTCTTTGTTCCAACTCAAATAACATTTCTTCATGTGATTTGCTATAACCAAAACTAAAGCGTTTTTTAAATCACTTTCTTCCCAGCTATTGGCAACATCAATCATGTATTTAATATTGTTTCCGTAAAAACGATACTTTGGAAAATTTTGCGGATACTTTAAACGATCGGGTTTTTGAGTTAAAATGTCTTTTGACGGAATAGGATATGGTGAATCAACATCCAAATTAAAATCAGACATAATAAACAACTGATCCCATAATTTATGCTGAAAATCAGGCACATCTCTTAAATGCGGATTTAAAGATCCCATCACAGAAATAATATATCTTGCTGCTTTGTTTCGCTCTTCTTTATCTGCAATCGCTGTAGCCTGATCAATTAATTTTTGTAAATGTCTTCCGTATTCGGGAATAATCAAATGCGAACGTTGCGAATTGTATTCTAAATAACTTACTTCTTCTACCATGATTTTTTATAATGAAATAATGCCTTCTATATCAGAAACGGCAATATATTTATCAATAACACTCTGTGCACTTTTCATTGTAACACTAATTGAAACACTTGTAAATTTACCCGTTTTAGACTGTTGGGTAGTAATAACAGCTCCCATATCATTAAATGCAGCTTCAATTTTTGCAATATTATGAATATCTGAAGGCAAAATAAATTTAAACAAATACTCTGAAGGCCAAAGTGTTGAATTGGTCAATTCTTCTTTTAATCGAATATAGAAATCTTCTGTTTTCTTATCCATCATCATCTCGTGTAATTAAAAAGCAAATATACTTTTTTATGTTCAGAATTATATTGTTAGCACTTATAAAATTTAAAAGTTGATTAGATTTTTAAAAAAACTTACTTTTGCGACTTAGATTTCAGTTTATGAATAAAGAAATTGTGGTTTTAATTGGCGGACCAAGTTCAGGAAAAACAACTTTAATTGAGGCACTCAAAGAAAAAGGACATACGTGTTATCCTGAAATTTCGCGCGAAGTTATTAAAGAAGCACAGGAACAAGGAATTGAACAATTGTTTCTTGAAAAGCCGTTACTTTTTAGCGAATTACTGTTGGAAGGCCGAAAAAAACAATTCAAATCTGCGCTAGAAGAAGTAGCTCCGGTTGTTTTCTTAGACCGAGGAATTCCTGATGTTTTAGCCTATATGCATTACATTGGCGATGCCTATCCTGCTTTTTTTGACCAAGCTTGTAAAGACCACAGATACAATTCGGTTTTTGTATTACCTCCTTGGCAAGATATTTATGTGAGCGATGCTGAACGTTATGAAAATTATGAGCAAGCTGTTTTAATTCACGATCATCTTATGGAAACGTATCTAAAATATGGCTATTCTATTATTGAAGTTCCAAAAGATACCGTAGAAAATCGAATGGAATTTATTTTAAATCAACTTGCTAAATAAAACTTTTTGTACCTTAGTGTTTCTAAAAGCCCTATCACATGTCTGAAGCCTTACAATTACTTCAAAAATACTGGAAACACGAGCGTTTTAGAGCGCCACAAGAAGCTATAATTCAGTCGGTTCTCGATGGAAAAGACACTTTTGCCTTGTTACCCACTGGCGGAGGAAAATCGGTATGTTTTCAAATTCCTGGTTTATTATTAGATGGTATTTGTCTTGTAATATCGCCTTTAGTGGCACTTATGAAAGATCAGGTGTACAATTTGCAAAGTAAGAATATTAAGGCAATCGCACTAACAGGCGGTGTTTCGCAAAACGAAGTAATTGATATACTTGATAATTGTCAATTTGGGAATTATAAATTCTTATACCTTTCACCAGAACGACTTCAGCATGATTGGATTGTTGAGCGTTTAAAACAATTATCCATAAATTTAATTGCAATTGATGAAGCACATTGTATAAGTCAATGGGGACATGATTTTAGACCGGCTTATTTAAAGATTTCGGAACTAAAAAAATCATTTCCAAAAACGCCTTTTTTAGCTTTAACCGCTACAGCAACTAAACGAGTTCAAGAAGATATTTGCACTCATTTAGCATTAAACGAACCTGCTTTTTTTACCAAATCATTTGCGCGTGAAAACCTAGCTTATCATGTAATTAACACCGAAGATAAAAATTATAAAATTCAACAAATCCTGACTAAAAACCCTCAGTCTTCGATAATTTATGTGCGCAACAGAAAATCATGTATTGAAACAGCGCAACAACTGAATGATTTAGGATTTAAAAGCACTTTTTATCACGGAGGTATACCGGCAAAAGAGAAAGAAAAAAATATGCAATTGTGGCTAAACGATAAAGTTCAAATTATCGTGGCTACTAACGCTTTTGGAATGGGAATTGACAAACCCGATGTCAAAACAGTAATCCACATTCAGCTCCCAGAAAATATTGAGAATTATTATCAAGAAGTAGGAAGAGCTGGACGAAATGGTGAAAAGGTATTCGGTATTTTAATAACAAATTCTACTGATATTGAATTGGCAAAAAAACAGTTTCTATCTGTTTTACCCGATAAAAAATTTGTAAGAGAGGTTTATGTGAAATTAAATAATTACTTTCAAATTGCCTACGGTGATGGATTTAATGAAAGTTATTCTTTTAACATGAATCATTTTTGTGCACAGTATCAATTTCCAACGCTTAAAACATTTGCTAGTTTACAATTTCTAGATCGTCAAGGAGTAATTACCTTTCAAAGTGAATCGTCTGAAAAAATTAGTATGCAATTTATTATTCCGAGTAAGGAAGTGCTGCGATACATCAGTTTACATCCGCATGACGAACCTATTATTACCACTATTTTAAGAACTTATTCGGGAATTTTTGATGTAGAAACAGCGATAAATCCTGTATTGATTGCAAAAAAAGCAAACAGTACTGAAGCCTTTGTCGAAAAAGTAATTCAGCAACTTGCCGAAAGAGACTGTATTCAAATGAATGCTAAAAACAACGACAGCACACTGACATTTAATGAAGCAAGAGAAGATGATTTAACGATTAATCGAATTGCAAAATTTTTAGACCATCAAAACCAATTAAAACAAGAGCAATTTAAAAGTGTCCTTCAATACATTACCAATGTAGACACTTGTAAAAACAAATTACTCCTCGCCTATTTTGATGAAATAATTACTGAAGATTGCGGCATTTGTTCGTTTTGCATGACGAAAAAAAAAGTAAACCCAATTGAAATCGTTGTTTTGATTGAACAATTAGTACAAAAATCTCCAATGACATCTAGAGAAATAGAAGATAGCCTTCAAATTTCGGCTGAAGCAACTATCTTTGCACTTCAATTATTATTAGAACAAAATAAAATTGCGATTAATTCGCACAATCAATATTACATACAGCATGGAAAAACTTAGAATTGTGTTCATGGGCACTCCCGATTTTGCCGTGGGGATTTTGGATACTATTTATCAAAATAACTATGAAATTGTGGGCGTTATAACAGCACCTGACAAACCCGCAGGTCGTGGTCAAAAAGTAAGTATTAGTGCTGTTAAAGAATATGCTTTGGCAAAAAACTTAAATGTATTGCAACCTACTAATTTAAAAGCGCCCGAATTTTTATCTGAATTAGAACAATTAAATGCCAATATACAAGTTGTGGTTGCCTTTAGAATGCTTCCAGAAGTGGTTTGGAAAATGCCTAAATTTGGTACATTTAATTTACATGCTTCCTTACTACCAGAATATAGAGGAGCGGCACCTATCAATTGGGCAATAATTAATGGCGAAACAAAAACAGGCGTTACTACCTTCTTTATTGATGATAAAATTGATACGGGAGCAATAATTTTAAGTAAAGAAACAACCATCGGTAAAAATGAATTTGCAGGCGAATTGCATGATCGATTAATGCAACTTGGAAGTGATGCTGTTCTAGAAACATTAGAATTAATTAAAACCAAAAAAGTTACTACAACTATACAAGATTCAATAGCAGAAGAAAAAACTGCATATAAATTAAACAAAGACAATTGTAAAATAGATTGGACGAAACCCGGTGATACCATTTTTAATTTAATTAGAGGATTATCGCCTTATCCTGCAGCGTGGACCTTAATTAAAGACGGAACAAATGAATGGAATGTGAAACTTTATGATGCTACATTTGAATTAGCTATTCATTCTAAAAACATAGGTAGTATTTCGACCACAAAAAAAGAATTATTCATTGCTACAAAAGATGGTTTTATAAAAGTAGCTTGTTTACAATTTCCTGGGAAAAAGAAAATGCAAACTCATGAGTTGTTAAATGGTATCTCTTTTTCTGAAAATGCAATAGCACTTTAAACCCTGAAAACCCTCGGAAACAGGCAGAAAAAACAAAAAAAAACCCAATGTTATTAACATTTAACCCATTTTATTAACATTTTTATCAAAATTTACACGGAATGCTTGCGTAGCTCAATTATACCGCTAAATTTGCTATCAAATAATTAAGTTTAACCAATTATAATTAACTTTATCATGAACAAATCAGAATTAATCGATGCAATGGCAGCTTCTGCTGGTATCACAAAAGCAGCTGCTAAATTAGCTTTAGAATCATTTTTAAGCAATGTTGAAGGTACTCTTAAAAAAGGTGGAAGAGTTTCTTTAGTAGGTTTCGGATCTTGGTCAGTTTCTAAAAGAGCTGCTAGAGATGGTAGAAATCCTCAAACTGGAAAAACGATCAAAATTGCTGCTAAAAATGTAGTAAAATTCAAAGCTGGTGCTGAATTAGACGGATCAGTAAACAAAAAATAATTTTTTTTGATTATAACAAGTTAAAGTCCCGATTTTTTCGGGACTTTTTCATTTTTATGATGTATTTATTTTTTTTTAAATTTGAGAAATAAAACTGCTATTCATGAAGTCAATTTCACCACAAAAAGGACATTTACTTATCGCTGAACCTTCTATCTTAGGTGATGTTTCATTCAATCGCTCAGTTATCTTATTAACAGAGCACAATGCTATTGAAGGATCTATAGGTTTTATTCTAAACAAACCATTAGGATACACGATTAACGATTTAATTATAGATATTGATGCATCGTTTGAAATTTACAATGGCGGTCCAGTTGAACAAGATAATTTATATTTTATTCACACCCTTCCTGATATTATTCCAAATAGCATTGAAATATCAAATGGTATTTACTGGGGTGGAAATTTTGAAATTACAAAACAATTGATCAATGAACACAAAATCACAAAAGAGAACATTCGTTTTTTTCTAGGCTATAGCGGATGGACTGTCAATCAATTAGAAGGTGAGCTAGAAGAGAATACATGGATTGTTACCGAAAATTCACTGAAAGACAAGCTATTATCAAAATCTAGTACACAATTTTGGAAAGAAAAAATAACCGAACAAGGTGGAGAATATGTCTTGTTTTCTAATGCTCCCGAAAATCCGGCGCTTAACTAAGGTTTAAACTACTATTCAACAGCTGCACTAATTCTTTGGAAAAATCTATCGTATAACCTTTTTTTCGGTATTTAGTAATTGGTTGAATACCCGAAATTACATTGGTAAGAAATAATTCATCAGCTTTTTGTAAATCAAAAGGTGAAATTACAGCTTCTTTAACAACAATACCTTCCTTTTTTTTAAGTAGTTCAAGTACTTGTTTTCTCATAATACCATTTAAACAACCTTCAGTAATTGGTGGGGTAACAATCTCATTTCTACATTTCATGAAAATGTTATTTTGCAGTGCTTCCGCTACATTCTTTTCATTGTTAAGTATTAAACAATTATCATAACCATTCTCTTTTGCAAAAACATTTCCTACAATTTGCAACATTTTATTATTTGTTTTGAGCGTCGAAAGCAATTGTTTTGGAACATAAAAATCTTTGTACAATTCTACTTCATATTGCTCTTTCTCAATTTGGTAAACATCTTGTTGCAACGGAATTGCAGTAACTATAAATGCAACCTCATTTGAAACAGGTGCATAAAATCCTTCTGCAATTCTGTATACCGAAAAGCGTACTCGATAAGAATTTGATATTGGTAATGATGCAATTAACTGCAAAATTTGCGCTTCAAAATATTCCATGGTCAAAAGCATAGGAATTTCCATACGACATATTCGCATAGAAGCCATTAATCTAAAGTAATGATCCTCAAGAAATAAGACCTTATTGTAAACTACTTTTATACTTTCAAAAATAGCATCTCCAACCAAAAATCCGCGATTTGACTCTATTACAACTGCGCTGTTTTCCAGAATAGTTCCGTTAAAATTTACCATAAAAAAATCCCGATTAAAATCGGGACAAATATACTCCTTTATACTGAAATTTTACACAGAACCTAAGACATGTTTTAAATCGGAAATTTGGTTTTCCCAAAGTAATTTTGACTCTTCTAATTCGTCATCATATGCAAAATCGGTAATCATTATGGAAACATCTTTGGTAATCTCATCTTCCATTATTTTCAATTCAAAAAAATAATCTGTTTCTATACCTTCTTCATCAAGCCATTTAAACTTGATGCGTTCTCCTGATTTTTTGGAAGCTAATTTGGCTCTTTCTTCTGAATCGTTCCAAATAAATGTAAAAAATTCACCTCTCGAATTCACATTATCGGCAAACCATTCAGAAAGCCCAGATGGAGTTGAAATGTATTGATACAATAATTGCGGCGAAGATTGAATTGGGAATTCTAATTCATATTTTATTTTTACACTCATTGGTTGATTTTTAGAGTCGAAATATATAGAGAATTAATTTAAAATACAAAAAAAGATTTTAAATTAATTTCCAAAATAATGTTTGCAAAGAACATAAATAGTTTTATATTTGCACCCGCATTCAGCTAGGATGTTAGACCAACAATTGGCGAGGTAGCTCAGTTGGTTAGAGCGCAGGATTCATAACCCTGAGGTCACGGGTTCAACTCCCGTCTTCGCTACAAGAATAAACCCTTAATTATCAAAAGTTAAGGGTTTTTTTATTTTAATATTCTAGTCTTTTTCAAAAAGAAAGAAATATCTACTACCTTTACTGCATGAACACCACTTTACTTTCTTCTCCTTTACAGGGTTTTACCGATTTTAGGTTTAGAAATGCTTTCCATCGCTATTTTGGAGGAATTGATACCTTTTATTCGCCTTATATCAAACTCAATGGAAAATTAGTAATCAAAGGTTCGTATGAAAGAGATATTTTACCAGAAAATAATACCACTTTAGAAGTAATTCCGCAAATCATTACTAATGATGCCGAAGAATTTTTATTTGTTGCCAACTATGTACAGCAACTGGGTTACAAAGAGTTGAATTGGAATTTAGGTTGCCCCTATCCCATGGTCGCTAAATGTGGAATGGGTTCTGGATTAATTAGTAATACTTCTCAAATTGAACATATTTTAAAGCGCGTTCATAACGAAACTGATATTATTGTTTCGATGAAAATGCGCATGGGCTATGAAAATGCGAGCGAAATTTTAGATGTTTTCCCTATTTTAGAACAATATCCAATTAAAAATATTGCCATTCATGCCCGCATTGGAAAACAACTGTATAAAGGCGGTGTCGATTTAGATTCGTTTCAAAAATGTTTAGATACTTCCAAACAGAAAATTTACTATAATGGCGATATTACTTCGGTCGAAAAATTTAGAATGATGCAAGAACGCTTCCCTTCAATTGACCACTGGATGATCGGAAGAGGTTTAATTGCGGATCCGTTTTTGCCTTCGATGATCAAAAACAACACAACAGAATATCCTAAAAACAGATTCGAAATTTTTGAAGCTTTTCACGATGAAATTTACAGAGAATATGATGCTTATTTATCGGGTCCTACGCCTATTCGCATGAAAATGCTAGGATTTTGGGAATACTTTTCAGAATCATTTTCCAATCCGCAAAAGACTTTAAAAAAGATTAAAAAAGCAGGAAATAGTAAAAATTATGAAATTGCTGTGAAAGAAATTTTTAAAAACGGATAGTTGCCGCATAGACACAAAGGCACAAAGAAAAATTTAAAATAAACTTTAAGTATTCAAGTTATAGTGGCAAAAAAACTGGGTTACTTCAAACCTTAAATTTATTTCCTAATTTTTTTCCAATCAAATAGGCAACTCCAACGCCTAAAATGAGAATCCAAAGATTCATGTAAATATAAAATGTGAAGGCAATTGGATGTTCCGTTGAATTAAAGCAATAACTCTCAAGTAAAAAACAAAATTCGGTAGATTGTGTGGCAAATTGTGATAAAACAAAACTAACTAAAAGAGATATTCCAATGGCCGAAATGATATAAAGCACATTTTTATTCAACGGTTTTTTGCCCGTGGGTTGAAACACATTGCGCTCGGCCTCTGAACGTTTATTGTTTTGAAGAGACCAAATTACTTTTTTTGCTTCGTCGTCTACATTCATATTAAATTATTTTAACGCAAAGGCGCAAAGTTTTTCGCAATGGCATTTTAAGACTATCTAAAGTCAAATCTTTATGTAAAGAAGGACGCTTTCAGCGTGACAAGTTTACGTGTAGCAAAGTTCGGCTTTTAATTATTGTAATAAAGTAACTAAAGTTGCAAAGTCCACTTTTTGTTGTTCGCCTTTAGCTAAATTTTTCAATCCAAATTCTTCACGTTCAATTTCTGATTCGCCAACAATAACCGCAAATGGAATTCCTCTTCGATCAGCGTGTTTGAATTGTTTGTCGATTTTGGATTTATCAGGATATAATTCGACTTTGATTCCTTTTTGACGTAATTTTCCAATAGCTTTCATTGCATACAACGCTTCTTTGTCGCCAAAGTTTAAGAACAACGCTTTTGAGGTCGCTAAAACGGTTGCTGGAAATAAACCAACTTCTTCCATTACCAAAGCAATTCGGTCTAAACCAAACGAAATTCCAACTCCCGACATGTTTTTCAAGCCGAAAATTCCCGTTAAATCATCATATCGACCGCCCCCGCCAATCGAACCCATGGCTACACCTTTTGGCGCAACGACTTCAAAAATGGCACCTGTGTAATAATTCAATCCACGTGCTAACGTTACATCTAAATCCAAGAAAGCGGTTTGTAAACCTAAAGTCATAACGTTGTCACAAATAAATTGTAATTCGTTAACACCTTTCATTCCTTCTTCAGAATTAGCCAATAACTGTCCTAATTTTTCAATTTTCTCATTGATGGTTCCCGAAAAATCAAACAACGACTGAACTTTATCGATAGCCGATTCAGAAATACCTTTTTCAAGCATTTCTTTTTTCACACCATCAGCGCCTATTTTGTCTAATTTATCTAAAGCCACCGTAAAATCAATCAATTTATCTGAAGCACCAATTACCTCAGCAATTCCCGATAATATTTTACGATTGTTAATTTTAATAGTAACGCCACCTAATCCTAACTGACTAAAAACCGAGTCATACAATTGCACCAACTCTACTTCTTGCCAAAGCGAATTAGAACCCACAACATCGGCATCGCACTGATAAAACTCTCTAAAACGTCCTTTTTGAGGTCTATCGGCACGCCAAACCGGTTGAATTTGGTAACGCTTGAACGGAAACTCAATATCATTTTGGTGCTGCACCACGTAGCGCGCAAACGGAACGGTTAAGTCGTAACGAAGGGCTTTTTCGGAGATTTTACCGGTTAATTGTTTGTAGTTTATCGTTTGAAGTTCTTCCATTGGGACTTTATCCAAATAATCTCCCGAATTTAAAATTTTAAAAATCAAACGATCACCTTCTTCTCCATATTTTCCCATCAAGGTCTCCGAATTTTCAAACGAAGGCGTTTCAATAGGCTGGAAACCAAATTTCTCAAAATTGGTTTTTATCGTACTAAAAATATAATTACGCTTTGCTACTTCTGCAGGCGAAAAATCACGAGTTCCTTTGGGTATACTTGGTTTTTGTGCCATTTTACTAATGTGTCAATTAGACAATTTTGTTTCTTTTGCATTGCAAATATCGGATATATTTAGCAGTTTAAAAAATGTATTTTTTTTGTTACTAATAGATTTTTTTTCTGTCATTTCGACGTAGGAGAAATCTCATCAAGAAATAAATAATGTGATATCTCCTGCGTCGAAATGACAAAGCATAAGAAAGAAGCATGTGTTTAAAAAAATCTTAATTATATTGTAACATTTCATACTAACTTTAGTCTTATAGTTATGATAGGATTATTTAAAGAAAATACAAAAATTGCACTTGACTCTATTAAAAGTCAGGCGTTGCGTACTTCGTTAACGGTTTTAATTATCGCCATTGGAATTTGGGCATTAGTGGGTGTATTAACCTTAGTTACTGCGCTCGAGAATTCATTATTGACTAATTTTGCGTCAATGGGAGCCAATACTTTTTCGATTAGCCAATACGATTTTTCTTCCGAAATTAATCAAAATGATGCTGATCAGCGTGTAAATCCTATCGTTAGTTATCCGCAAGCAAAAGCATTTCAAGACAAATATAATTTTCCGTTTACCACAACCTCATTATCTTTTACGGCAGGTTCGGCTATTGAAGTAAAATATCAAGACAAAAAAACTGACCCTGAAATTACGGTGGTTGGTATTGATGAAAATTTTTGTCCAAATAAAGGTTTGGAAGTGGTTAAAGGAAGAAACATGAATTCTTTTGATGTTGCTAATAACAACTATGTTTGTGTTTTAGGTTCAGATTTTGAAAAAGGATTATTTGCCAATATGAATCCTATTGACAAAATTATTTCGATTCGTGGTGCTAAATTCAGAGTGATTGGTGTTTTGAAAGAAAAAGGTTCCACTTTTGGCAACAGCCAAGATTTACGAGTTTTAATACCTACACAAGTAGCACGTTCGCTTTTTTCGGCACCCAATATAAATTATGATTTGGATGTTATGGTAAACAACGAAGCATTGTTAAATGAAGCGGTTGATGATGCAAAAATGACTATGCGCCGGGTGCGAAAACTGAGTCCGGTTGAAAAAGATAATTTTGGAATTGAACGTAGCGATGATTTACGCAATACTTTGCTTGATCAAGTTGCCTTTTTAAGTGTTATTGCATGGGTAATTGGGTTACTTACTGTTTTTGGTTCTACTATTGCACTGACTAATATTATGCTAGTTTCTGTTACCGAAAGAACGCGAGAAATTGGTGTTCGAAAATCATTAGGCGCAAAACGATCTACCATCGGTTGGCAATTTTTAACCGAAACGTTTGTAATTAGTCAAATGGGCGGATTATTGGGTTTAATTTTAGGAATTGGAACGGGTTATTTAATTGCTTCATTACTAAAATTTTCATTTACTACCCCTTGGTTAGCGATTATTGCTACTGTAATTACGACGATTTTAGTAACTATAATTTCTGGATTGGTTCCAGCATTAAAAGCTGCTAAATTAGACCCTGTGGAAGCGTTAAGATATGAATAAATCAAAGTACGAAATACAAAGTACGAGTTACGAAAGTTTTGATTATTAATTGTATTATTTAGAATTTTGATTATTTCTTGAAGTTTTTATTGATGCTACTATTATTGCTAAAATTTCATTTCCTTCTTTCAATAGCGCTTCAATTTCTGACTGTAATTCTAGATTTTTGTTTATTTCAAGAATAATTTCAAGAAAGAAATTACTTTCATCAGCTTCTTCCTCAACAATTTTTAATTTATTAATAAAATCTGCAGTTGATTTAGCACGTTGTGAAGCTCTATAATTTGCTCCAACTGAACTTGAAGATCGAATCAGCTGATTAACGTATGCATTAAATTCTCTCGAATGTGGCAATTTGGAACATAAATTAGAACAATCAATAGTAAATTTTTTTGTTCTAGCTTTCATATCAATTCTCATATATTTAACTATTAAAATGATTTTTAAATATAAAATTTCTAATTAAACTTAGCACTTAGAATTTCGTACCTCGCACTTCTTACCTCGTACTTTTTACCATTCGATCATTTCCGTAAATATCTTTTTTCAATTCGATATTTTTGAAACCTAAATTCTGAAGTAATTCAACCGTTTCATTGCCTAAATATTGATTGATTTCGAAAAATAATAATCCGTTTGGAGCTAAATTTTTCATGGCTAATTGTGCGATTTTTCTGTAAAAAAGTAAGGCATCTGTATCTTCCACAAACAAAGCCAAATGTGGTTCGTAGTCCAACACATTTTTCTTGATTTCTTGTTTTTCCAAATTACGAACATAGGGCGGATTGGATACGATGATGTTAAAATTAGTTGGGAGTTGGGAGTTTGAAGTTTGGAGTTTTGATACATCTTCTACTTCTAAAATATTGGCTTGAATGAAATTGATTTCGACATTATTTAACTCTGCATTTCTTTTAGCTACATCTAAAGCCTTTTCTGAAACATCAATGGCAGAAACATTGGCTTGTGGTAAATTTGCTTTTAATGCAATAGGAATACAACCTGTTCCTGTTCCGATATCTAAAATGGTGATGGGCGATTTGTGATGGGTGATGGATGAATTCAAAATCCATTCTACCAATTCCTCGGTTTCTGGTCTTGGAATTAAAGTGTTTTCATTGACTTCAAATTTCAAACCATAAAACCACGCTTCTCCTGTGATGTACTGAATGGGTTTCTCTTGTTGTAATTGAGCTAAAATAGCATTCCACTTTTCTACTTCTTCGTCCGAAAGTTCAAAATTTGGATTCAAAGCTACATTTACTCGCTTCAAATTGTGCAAATATTCGGTTAGGATGAAAAAGAAACTTTCTATTTCTTGTTCGTCTTGACTTTTTTTTAGTGAGTTGAAAAAGTGGGATTTGTATTGTTTTAAAAGCATTATTTAAACTATTTTTTTTGTCATCCAAACTTCACAACTACTGTGTCCCGTGTTTCCCATCGGACCATCAATATTTTCAAAACCTATCCTTTTGTATAGCTTTTGTGCGGTTTTCATAAAAGATAAGGTTTCCAAATAACAAATTTCAAAACCTTGTATTTTAGCAAATTCTAAACATTTTTCAATGATTTTCTCAGCATAACCCTTTCCTCTAATTTCGGGAGCAAAGTACATTTTTTGCAATTCACATACTTTAGTATTGTCATGCTGAAATGGATTCAGCATCTCTAAGGGCGCCACACCACAACCACCAACAATTTTCCCTTCAAGTTCAACAACATAATATATAGAACGTGGTTCTTGATACACTTCGTATAAGGTATCTAAAATAGGATCAGCATAAGCCGTTCCTACTTTTGGCGCATCTAACTCGTGAAAAATATCGCGAATTACTTTGGCAATCGAGGCATTATCTTTTTGTTGGATTTCTCTAATTAACATAACATTTTTATTGTTGGTAAAATTACATAAATTAACGTGAGATTGATTTAACATATAAGTTATTTAAGTTTTTTGCCTTTTGAAAAGATTTAAAAAGCACATAAAAAGAAAACAAAAAAACTTATACAAGCTTAAAAGTTAACTCATTAAACATTTTCAAACTTATATGACTTATATGTTTAATTTTATACTCTTAAAAATACTACTTTTGTAAGATGATGCACGAATTTTACATGAAACGATGTATTGAACTCGCTAAAAATGGTTTGGGAACTACCTATCCTAATCCGTTAGTGGGAAGTGTGATTGTGCATGATGGTAAAATCATTGGCGAAGGTTGGCACAAAAAAGCTGGCGAACCGCATGCTGAAGTCAATGCGGTAAATTCAGTAAAAGACAAATCGTTATTAAAAGAAGCCACAATTTATGTGAGTTTGGAACCGTGTAGTCATTTTGGAAAAACACCTCCATGTTGTGATTTAATTATTGCAAATGAAATTCCGAATGTAGTGATTGGAACTATAGACCCATTTTCAAAAGTAGCCGGAAATGGCATTAAAAAACTAATTGAAAGTGGCAAAAATGTAACCATTGGCATTTTAGAAGACGAATGTAATAAACTCAACAAGCGATTTTTCACGTTTCATCAAAAGGAAAGACCTTTTATTATATTGAAATGGGCAGAAACCGCTGATGGATTTGTTGCTCCTGAGATGCCGAAACCAGTTCAGCATGACAAATTGAAACCCATTTGGATTACCAATCAATATTCCAGACAATTGGTCCATAAATGGAGAACGGAAGAGCAAGCTATTTTGGTTGGAACAAATACCGTTTTAGACGATAATCCTAAATTAGATGCACGTGATTTTTTAGGAAATAATCCGGTTCGAATTGTAGTCGATAAATCAGGAAAAATTTCCGAAAAGTATCATGTTAAGGACAATTCGCAAAAAACTATTTTCATAACCGAGAGTGAAAAATTTGAAACAACTGAAAATTGTATCTATGAAAATGTTATCTTTGATAAAAGCCTAGTGCAATCTATTGCAAATGTTTTATATAGACATGATATTCAATCGGTTATCATAGAAGGAGGTGCAAAAACACTTCAGTCGTTTATCGATGCAAATTTATGGGATGAAGCTAGAGTTTTTACAGGACAAATTAAATTTCAAAACGGAACTACCGCCCCAAAGTTAACTGGTTTACCAACCACCCGTTTTGACATAATGGATGACCAACTTAAAATTTTCAGAAATTATGATTGAAGCTATTATTTTTGACTTTGGTGATGTCTTTATAAATTTAGACAAACAAAAAATTGATTCCGAATTTAGAAAATTGGGTTTAACCGCTTGGCATGAAGATATAGATGCACTCCATAAACAATATGAATTAGGAAAAATTGATGAACTCGAATTTATGTCGGGTTTCCAAAAGCATTTACCAGAAGCTGATTTAGTAAGTATTCGAAGTGCTTGGTGTTCCATATTAGGCGATTTTCCATTGTATCGACTAGAATTTTTACAAATGATTGCTTCAAAATACCGATTATTTTTATTGAGCAACACCGATCATACTCATATTGAAAAATTTGAACACAATGAAGGACTCACGTTTGCAAGAGATTTTTATAGTTGTTTTGAAAAAGTCTATTTTTCGTTCGAAATTCAAATGCGAAAACCCGAAGAAGATGCTTTTAAATTTGTGTTGAATAACCATAACTTAAATCCGAAAAAGACCTTATTTATTGATGATAAAAAGGAAAATACAGATGTGGCTGAACAGCTAGGGCTTATCGTTTGGAATTTAGAAGTTGGAAAAGAAGATGTAGTTGATTTATTTTCTAAAAAATTTAATTTTTAATTTGAGCCCAACACAAAACGATACCTATAAAACGATTGAAAAGGCTAGTCCAGAAATTTTGTTCAAAGAAAAGAACAGTAAATTTTATGGTTATGCATTTCCAGTATCTTCTGAAGAAGCAATTAAAGATCATATTGAATACTTAAAGAAAGAACATTTTTCGGCACGCCATTGGTGTTATGCTTATCAAATTGGGACAGAAAAAATTCAGTATCGTGCAAATGATGACGGAGAACCTAACAATAGCGCCGGAATGCCAATCTATGGACAAATTCAGTCTTTTGAAGTAACTAATGTGTTAGTAGTTGTGGTTCGCTATTTTGGTGGGGTAAAATTGGGTGTAGGCGGATTAATTTCTGCATACAAAACGGCTGCACAAATGGCTTTGGAAGAATCAGCAATCATTGAAAAAACAATCGATAAACAATTTGCTATATCTTTTAGTTATGCCAACATGAATAAAGTAATGCGCATCATTAAGGAGAAAAATCTTGCAATTGTTGATCAAAAAATGGAAATGGACTGTGAAATTATTGTTGCCACTCGAAAAAAAAATGTCCAAAATCTATTGGACACTTTTGAAAATTTATATGAAGTTCAACTCAAGGAACTCTAAAATTATAACGCAGTAATTTTTTCTACAACATAGCTTGGAGGGAAAATTGGCTTACCAGTTTTCATATCAACAAAGACCAACATTGAATAACCAGTTGTTAATAACTCATTTTTTTCATTGTATATTTCGTAATCAAATTCAATCTTAACAGAGGTCTGACTTTTTAAGATTGTTTTAACCGTTAGCAAATCATCATATCGTGCAGGTTTTTTATAATTCATTGTTAAAGACACTACAGGAAGCATTACGCCGTTTTCTTCCATCCATTTGTAAGAAACCCCCATATTCCTCAGCCATTCTACTCGACCCATTTCAAAATATTGTGCATAATTTCCGTGATATACAACTCCCATTTGATCGGTTTCTGCATAACGTACGCGAACTTGAAATTGAAATTCTCTCATGTTTAACACTGTTTTTTATTTTTTTATTAAAATTAAAAGTTTACTTACAATATTTTTTTTTAAAAATCAATAGAAAAAAAATTTTTTTTATAGAAAATTGTTCACATATTTGCTATCCCAAATAATCGACAAAAAATCCCTATTCTTTTTGTAAGATAACCTGTACAAAAATAAGAATAACAATTCATAATTAATCGAATTTATGACAAAAACTGCGCAATCGGTATGGAATAACTGTCTATGTTTCATTAAAGACAACATTCAAGATCAAGCTTTTAAAACTTGGTTTGAACCTATTCAGTCAGTTGAGTTAAATGAAAACGCTTTGTCAATTCAAGTGCCTAGTAAATTTTTCTACGAATGGTTAGAAGAGCACTATGTAAAATTATTAAAAGTTGCTCTTACTAAAGAATTGGGTCCAAACGCTAAGTTATTGTATAAAATTAAAATGGAAAATACCTATGGTAACAAACTTCCATTTACAGAACAAATTCCTAGTTACAATAGAACAGCAGTTAAAGCACAAGAAGTTGATGTACCTATTGCAAATAAAAATCCGGAATTAAAAAATCCTTTCATTATTCCTGGTATTCGTAATTTAAAAATAGAATCGCAATTAAATGCTAATTATAGTTTTGATAATTTCCTTGAAGGAGATTCTAACCGATTAGCTAGAAGTGCAGGTATGGCTGTTGCCAACAAACCTGGAGGAACTTCTTTTAATCCACTTTTAATTTTTGGTGGTGTAGGATTAGGAAAAACACACCTTGCGCATGCAATTGGTGTTGAAATCAAAGATAAATATCCTGAAAAAACAGTATTGTATATTTCTGCTGAAATTTTCACACAACAATATATTGATTCGGTTAAGAAAAACACACGTAACGATTTTATTCACTTCTATCAATTGATAGATGTGTTGATTATTGATGACGTTCAATTCTTATCGGGTAAATCAGGTACGCAAGATGTATTCTTCCATATTTTCAATCACTTGCACCAAAACGGAAAACAGGTAATTTTAACATCAGACAAAGCTCCTGTAGACATGCAAGATATTGAGCAACGCTTATTATCTCGTTTTAAATGGGGACTTTCTGCAGAATTACACCAACCCGATTATGAAACACGTATTTCTATCTTAAAAAATATTTTATTTAGAGATGGAGTAGAAATGCCTGATGAAATCATTGAATATGTTGCTAAAAACATTAAATCAAACGTACGCGAACTTGAAGGCGCTATTATTTCATTAATTGCACAATCTTCTTTCAATAAACGTGAAGTAACTATTGATTTAGCTAAACAAGTAGTTGAAAAATTTGTTAAAAACGTAAAACGTGAAATTTCAATCGATTACATTCAGAAAACCGTTTCCGATTATTTCCAATTGGATTTAGAAACTTTGCAATCAAAAACCAGAAAGCGTCATGTAGTACAAGCAAGACAGTTGGCTATGTTTTTTGCAAAGAAATTCACAAAAGCTTCATTAGCAAACATTGGGTCACAAATAGGCGATCGCGATCACGCTACCGTATTACATGCATGCAAAACCGTAGATAATTTAGTTGCAACTGACAAACAATTTAAAAAGTTTGTAGAGGACATCAACAAAAAATTATCGCTGTAATTTATGCCAGTAAAAATCTTAATGGTTTGCTTGGGGAATATTTGTCGTTCTCCTTTAGCTGAAGGCATTTTACGATCAAAATTAGATTCTAATTTCATTATTGATTCTGCAGGAACGGGTGGATGGCACGCAGGAGAATCGCCAGACCAACGTTCAATTGAAACCGCTAAATATCATAATATTGACATTAGTCATCAAAAGGCAAGAAAATTTTCTATTGCTGATTTTGACTTGTTTGACTATATTTATGTAATGGATAAATCTAATTACAAAGACGTTATAAATTTAGCGCCTAATAAAGTTGCCAAAGCAAAAGTTGCGCTAATTTTAGGTGATTCAAAAGAAGTTCCAGACCCATATTATGGTGGTCAAGAAGGTTTTGAAAACGTCTATTTCTTACTTGATCAAGCATGTGAAGAAATTGCTAAAAATTTAAGTTCTAAAAAATGAAATCTACCACTTTCGGCAAACTTTATTTAATTCCGTGTACATTGTCTAATCCTGGAGAAACTACTGTTCTTCCGGAAGATGTCTTGCCACAGCTAGTAAAAAGAATTATTGATTGTATTGATTACTATATTGTGGAAAATGAAAAAACAGCGCGAAAGTTTATCAAAAGCATTCTTCCTGAAAAAAAACAACCCGAACTAAAAATAAATATCCTTAATAAACATACCAAAATAGCAGCCCATAATGAATTTATTCAACCGCTTTTAGATGGTGAAAACATGGGTTTATTGAGCGAATCAGGTTGTCCAGGAATAGCTGATCCGGGTGCAGTTATTGTAAAATTAGCACATGAAAAAGGAATTCAAGTAGTTCCGTTAGTTGGTCCTAGCTCCATTTTATTAGCCCTTATGGCAAGTGGAATGAACGGTCAAAGTTTCGCTTTTAACGGTTATTTACCTATCGACAAAAACGATAAAAAACAAGCGCTTAAAATGTATGAGCGCCTATCGCAAGAGAAAAATCAAACCCAATTGTTTATTGAAACGCCTTATCGAAACAATAAATTGATGGAAGATTTATTGCATTTATTGCAACCAAGCACCCTTTTATGTGTTGCCTGTGATATTACTTTACCAACTGAGTTTATTAAAACAAAAACCATTAACGAATGGAAAAAAGAAAAGGCCGATTTACATAATCGACCTTGTATTTTTATAATTCACAAAATGTAATTTATTCTAAATTCACCTTAGCGTCTGCATCGGGTTCAATATGAGAAATATCGTAACCTGCAAATTTTCGAATATAACTTGAAATTGAAGTTCCAAAACCATCTCTAAAACCTTTTCTTCCGTTACTTCGTAGGTATTTTTTAACAGAGCCAGCACCACCAAGATGAGCAGCAGCTAAGATACCCGATTCGGTAATTTCTATACCATTAATTACTCTACCTGAATATTTTTCGATTTCTTTTCTTAAAATCCATTTGTGACGAGCTATTAAGGCTTTAAAAGCTTTGTCTTGCCAATTACTATTCTGTAAAAATTCTTGAAAATCGTAGATACCCACAGTGCGAAGTGCACTTTTTCCAAATTGGTATTTACCCATATATCCATAAGGATTTACTAAGTGTACTATACCTCTTGACTCTCTATAAGCCATTTTTTGAGCAAAACCTTGGTATGTTCTCCCAATAAGTGGAACTTTAATTTCCACTTCATCGTTTTCAAATTGATTCGGAACATGGTAAACCATTATTTCGTTATCGTCTAAATGAAAACCTTCTATTTTTTCTGTTTCAATGGTTATAAAACCTGAAGAAACTACTAATACTAGGAGTGTCAATCCTAAAATGTATGACCCTTTTTTTATCATCAATTGTTATTTCTCAGCGTCTGTCACCCATCTGAAATTACCGGGACAAATATACAAAAAAAATTATAATATTGATTTACAGAGTGTTAATATTTTCTAAAAGTAAATATGAAGCTTTATAGTACTATTAATACTAAAAAATAGTTCCCTTTAAAATTTACAATTTAATACCCAGTTTGTTTACCCAAGCTGCATACTTTTTGGCATTAATCATATGTGCTTCATAAGTAGTCTCAAAAGAATGATATCCAGGTCTATTTGGATCGGCACAAAAATAAATAAAGTTGTGTTTTTCAGCATTCAAAACGGCATCAATAGCAGAAATATCAGGCATTGCGATAGGTCCTGGTGGTAAACCTTTATTAATATAAGTATTATATGGAGACTTTGCAAAAAGATTACTACCTCCTACTCGTTTTATGACTTGGTCAAAATCGCCCGATTTTTCTTTAATTGCATAAATCACAGTTGGATCGGCTTGCAATGGCATATCTTGTTGAATTCGATTTAAATAAGCTCCAGCAACTCTTGGACGTTCATCTGCTTTTACCGTTTCTTTGTGCACAATAGATGCTAATGTATAAACTTGTGCAGGTGTCATATTGAGTGCTTTTGCTTTTGCTAAACGTTCAGCATTCCAAAACTTTTTATGCTCTTTAGCCATTTTATCAGCTATTTTTTTGGCAGAAACATTCCAATAAAATTCATAACTATTTGGAATAAATAGCGTTAATGCAGTTTCTTTAGTCAATCCATTTTCTAAAAGAAAAGTTTCATTAGTAAAAGCTTGATTTAATGCTAAAGTGTCGGGCTCTAGTTGGGTTGCTAATCGTAACATTAATTTTGTTAGTGTTTCTTGATTATTAAATGCCACAGTAACCGGAACATTCAATCGTAAACTTCTTACCATGTCAAAACTGGTCATGTCTTTTTTAAACAAAAACTTTCCTGATTTTACATTAGTACTGTAATTTCTTGAAGTAGCAACAAAATCAAATTTTTCAAAATCTTTTACGAGTGGACTCACTATTTCTTTTACTTGTTCATAATTTGCATCTGTAGGAATATAAACATACACCTCTTCTTGAGAAAATTGGGTATTATGTGTAAATGCTTTTATATAAACATATACTCCAATAATTGAAGCTACTACAATTCCTGCAACCGCTATAATTGAAATTATTTTTTTTGTATCCAATGGAAATGAAATTAAATTGTTATTGAATTAATTGAAAAAGAAGTTCATCTTTAAAACAGTTTTGTACTCTATTCCAATCTTTTTTTATTCCGATTTTTTGGAAGCCAAATTTAGTAAAAAGTTGCAAACTAATTTCGTTATCACTGCCAATATTTGCATACAATTGATGCAATTGCAACTGTTGAAACGAATAATTAATAACCAACTCTAATGCTTCTGAACCTATACCTTTATTTCGACTTGCAAGATCTGCAATTACTAAACCAACACCTGCCCTACTATTTTTTGGATCAAAATCAAATAAATCAATTAATCCAATTGCTTTTTGAGAATCATTTAAACAAATAGCCAATCGCAATTGCTTAGCCTCATAAATATCTTGATGTGCATTTTCTAAATACTGCTTAATCAAAAACCGACTATATGGCGTTTGCGTGTTGCTTACTTCCCACACCAATTCATTATTTTCAATTGCATAGACAAAGTCCAAATCTTCGGGTTCGAGTGCGCGTAGATATATGTTGGTTCCTTTTAAAGTTATCATTTTTAAATTAAAAATTATTAATCTTGAATCAAATAGGTAAATCAATAGTTCCTTCAAAAACGAAAGTTGCGGGTCCTATTAAGAAAACGTTGGTATATTTTCCGTTATCAACATCAAATTGTACTTTTAATTTACCGCCTTCTACGTTTAAATCGATGATGTTATTATTTGTTTTTCTTGTTTGATGCATGGCGATGGCAACTGCTGTAGCTCCAGTTCCGCAAGATAACGTTTCGTCTTCAACGCCACGCTCATAAGTTCTTACTGCAAAAATGTCGTTTTCAAGTTGATGTACAAAATTAATATTACTTCCTGCTTTTCCATACAAATCTGAATTGCGAATTTTTGCGCCTTCCGTTTTTACATCCAAATTTTTTAAATCGGAAACTATTTGAACATGATGAGGCGAACCCGTATTTAGAAACGAATAATCTTGATGAACTTCAATCCTATCTACATCTTTCATTTGTAATGACACCAAATCATCTCCAATAATTTTTGCATAATGATATCCATCAACAGCTTCAAATTCGGCTGTAGCTTCAATAATTCCCAATTGTTTCGCAAAAGCCACTAAACATCTTCCGCCGTTACCACACATCGAACTTTCGTTTCCATCGGAATTAAAATATACCATTTTAAAATCATAAGAAGTATGATTCTCTAATAATATCAATCCATCGGCACCTATTCCAAAACGTCGATCACACAAATGCTCAATGAGTTGCATATTTTCTTTTGGAAAACTATCCAATCGATTATCGACCATAATAAAATCGTTTCCTGTTCCTTGGTATTTATAGAATGTAAGTTGCATCTCTAAATTAATTTATACAAAAGTACAAATATTAATAAGATGTTAAACATTGTTAATCGAGCGTTAAAGTGATTTTTTGAATAAAAAATATTTTTAAATTTGGTAAACAAAAAAGATATTTTATGAGAAAATTTGGAAGTTTAATACTAGTATCACTCCTAAGTGGAAGTGTAACATTAGGTGCTTACAAATTATTTTTGGAGCCCAATACCGCAAGTAAAATAACCCTTGCAAACCCTAATTATGCTAAAAACGTTAGTTTAGGTGCAGAAAATATAGATTTTACAACGGCTGCCGAGAATACCATTCATGCAGTGGTTCACGTAAAAAACAAAACCGTTTCTAAAATTCCGGTGATGGATTTCTTTTATGGTTATCGAGGTGATCGTGAACAAACGCAAATTGGAACTGGTTCTGGAGTCATAATTACAGAAGACGGATATATAGTAACTAATAATCACGTTATTCAAGATGCAACCGAATTAGAAGTCACTTTAAATAACAACAAATCATATAAAGCAAAATTAGTAGGAACCGACTCAAAAATGGACATTGCCTTATTAAAAATTGAGGCCGATGAAAAATTACCCTACACTGTTTTTGGTGATTCAGACGAAATTAAAGTGGGAGAATGGGTTTTAGCAGTTGGAAATCCGTATAACTTAAATTCTACAGTAACCGCTGGAATTGTTTCCGCAAAAGCTAGAAATTTAGCAAATGAAAGCATTCAATCGTTTATTCAAACAGATGCTGCAGTAAATCCGGGTAATAGTGGTGGTGCATTAGTAAATACAAGAGGTGAATTAATTGGAATAAATACCATGATTTCTTCTCCAACCGGAAGTTATGCAGGGTATTCCTTTGCAGTTCCTTCAAATATTACTCGAAAAATAATAGAAGATTTAATGCAGTTTGGAAACGTTCAACGTGGTGTTCTTGGCATAGAAGGTGGCGAAATGAATTCAAATTATGCAAAAGAAATTGGCGTAAAAGAAACGCAAGGATTTTATATCAATAAAGTAACTAAAAATTCGGGTGCTGAAAAAGCAGGATTACAAAAAGGTGATATTATTGTACAATTAGACGACAAGAAAATTAATGGTTTTGCCGAACTATCTGGATATATTAATACGAAAAGACCAAATGATGTTGTCCAAGTTCGAATCATCAGAGACGAAAAAGAGAAAACGATTCCAGTAAAATTATCAAGAAAAGAAGTTTTAAATTATGAATTTAACGGCATTGAATTTGAAGATTTAGATGCTACTGATAAAAAACAATTTAGGATAAAAGAAGGAGTAAAAATTAAAGCTATTTCTAATCCAGAATATGCAGAATATGCAGATTTACTTAATGGCGCAGTCATTTTAAGTGTAGATGGACAAAAAGCAAAAGATATGGAAACGGTATCTAGCTATTTAGCAAAAAAAGAAAATCAAAAAGCAAGATATCAAATTATCACTAAAAATGGTCAGCTATACAGCATTATAATGTAGTTATTAATTCAACATGATTATAAAAACCAGTCTCCAAAAAAAAGACTGGTTTTTTTTGTGAAAAAATTTTACGAAAACGTTTGAAATCTATACTTTTGCACTCGTAAACACACAATTCCAAATTTCATGAATAACACAACTTTATACGAGAAAGAAATTGCTTTTCAGGCAGATCGAAGAAAAGCGGGTGTCGAATTTATTAAAATCATCAGTGATTTATGGTTTGACAAATCGATTGAATTAGTATTATTTCGCAATCAATTGATTGACAAGAATGTTAGTGAAATCATTAACTTGCATGAATATGCTGTAGCATTTGTTGGTAAACCTATTAATGTTTTTGATTCGGTAGAATTAGCAAATGCTATTGCCAATCTAGATTTACCTCCTTCAAGAATTGACATTGGAAAATTAACCTATGAATATCATTTAGAAGATAACAAATATAATGATGCAAAAGCTTTTGTTATTGATAAATTGAAAAATGCCAAAAACTTTCAAGAAATCAAACCAAAAGATGTGGTTTTATATGGATTTGGTAGAATTGGTCGTTTATTAGCGCGCGAAATGATGTCGAAAATTGGAAAAGGACAACAATTACGATTAAGAGCCATTGTAACCCGAGACAAAAATGACGCCGTTTTATTAGAAAAAAGAGCCTCTTTATTACGATATGATTCGGTTCACGGTGATTTTCAAGGTTCTGTCGTAGCCGATCCCGAAAACAATGCATTACTTATTAATGGCACTACTGTTCACATTATTACGGCAAATTCGCCAGAAGAAATTGATTACACATCATTTGGAATTGAAGACGCATTAGTAATCGACAACACGGGTGCTTTCACAACTGAAGAAGCATTACAAAGACATTTAACTTCAAAAGGAGTTGATAAAGTACTATTAACTGCACCAGGAAAAGGTGTGCCAAATATAGTTTATGGTGTAAATCATGAGGAATATAACCCTGATGAAGTTTCGATTTTTTCTGCAGCTTCGTGTACTACTAATGCGATTACGCCTATTTTAAAAGCAGTAGAAGATACTTTGGGTGTTGTAAAAGGTCATTTAGAAACCATTCATGCCTACACAAACGACCAAAATTTAGTCGATAACATGCATAAAAAATACCGTCGTGGTCGTGCAGCGGCATTAAACATGGTTATTACTGAAACTGGTGCCGGAAGTGCTGTAGCAAAAGCATTACCAAGCTTAGCAGGAAAATTAACATCTAATGCTATTCGAGTACCTGTTCCTAATGGATCGTTGGTTGTTTTAAACCTTGAAGTAGGTAAAAAAACTACCATTGCAGCGGTAAATAACATTATGAAAAAATATGCTTTAGAAGGCGAATTAGTGGAACAGATAAAATACTCAATGAATAACGAATTGGTTTCTTCGGATATTGTAGGAACATCAGCACCTGCCATTTTTGATAGTAACGCCACAATTGTTTCAGGAGATGGAAAAAATATCGTACTTTATGTTTGGTATGATAATGAATATGGTTACAGCCACCAAGTTATTCGCTTAGCAAAATATATTGCAAAAGTGAGACGATACACTTACTATTAATTGAACAAAAAGCCAGAATTACTTCTGGCTTTTTTTAACTTATTTCTTTTGAGTGATATAATAAATAGGAATTCCGGTAAGCATAATTAAAACACCCCAACCGCAAGTTGCAAATTTAGTAAACAGCAAAGCAATACTTAAAGCAGTTGCAATAACTATATAAAGTAATGGTAAAAAAGGATAACCAAATGCTTTATAAGGTCTTACAGCATCAGGGCGTTTTTTACGCAAAATGAAAATACCATAAATAGTTAGGATATAAAATATCAATACAATAATTACAACAAAATCTAACAAATCACCATACTTACCTGTTAAACACAAGACAGAAGCCCAAAAACATTGTGCCCATAACGCCCAAGAAGGTACGCTTGCTTCATTTAAATTAGCTGCTTTTTTGAAAAATAATCCGTCTTTTGACATAGTGTAGTAGACACGAGCGCCAGCCATGATTAATCCATTATTACAGGCGAAGGTCGAAATCATAATCATCACAGCAATTAAGGTTGTTCCAATTGCTCCAAAAATATTTTGAGCTGCCACAACCGCCACGCGATCTGAAGGTGCTGTAGCAATATCTTGAAGTGGTACAACTGCCAAATACATTACATTGGCTAATACATAAATTAACGACACAATAAAAGTTCCTAAAAACAAACTTAGCCCTACATTTCGTTGCGGATTTTTAATTTCGCCAGCAATGAAAGTAACTCCATTCCAAGCATCACTTGAAAAAACCGAACCAACCATAGCTGCAGAAATTGCAGAAATTATTGCAGTTCCAGCCATTGCCGACCAAATCCCAGTTTCTTTATCAAAGGATTGTAAAACAAAGGCGTTTTCCCAATTGGCATTCCAAATTTCGGCTTTAGCTCCATAAATGAAACCAAAAACGATTAATCCAATTAAGGAAAGAATTTTAATAATAGTCAAAATAGTTTGAAGCAATTTACTGTCTTTTACACCTCTACTATTTAAATAAGTCAGAAAAATAATTGTAATAATTGAAACAATTTGTGCGGCGTTGATATCTACAATCCCCAATTCAAATAAAATATTTTCGTCACTTAAAGGTGGATATAAATAAGCTGCAAATTTTGAAAAGGCAACACCAACCGCTGCAATTGTTCCGGTTTGAATTACCGCAAAGAAACTCCAACCATATAAAAATGCAATTAACTTATTGTAGGCTTCTTTTAAATAGACATATTGACCACCCGCTTTTGGAAACATAGCACTCAATTCGCCATAACTCACGGCAGCGACAATAGTGATAATACTAGTGAGCAACCAGATAGCAATTAGCCAACCTGCTGAACCTACTTGCCTAACAATGTCGGCACTTACAATAAATATACCAGAACCAATCATTGAACCCACAACTAGCATGGTTCCATCTAGTAAGCCTAATTCCTTTTTAAATTCTTTTTCGCTATTTTCCATAGTTTTCTTGAATAGTTTTGCTAAAGATAAAAAAAGAATTGAAACAAAAAAACTCCCACTTTCGTGAGAGTTTAAAGTTTATTTTAAATTTATGAAGTTATCCTACTAACAACTTATGCGATGGAGCAAACTTAGTCAAGTTAATCCCTTCCACCGCTAGTTTGTATTCTTCAATAGATGGTGTTCTACCTAAAACCGTTGACAAAACTACAACTGGAGTAGAAGACAACAATGACTCTCCTTTTTTCTCAGCAGAATCTTCAACAACTCTACCTTGGAACAAGCGTGTTGATGTTGCCATCACGGTATCTCCTTTTGAAGCCTTTTCTTGGTTCCCCATACAAAGGTTACAACCCGGACGCTCTAAATACAAAATGTTTTCATATTCAGTACGTGCAGTAGATTTAGGTGCATTATCATCAAATTCAAAACCTGAATATTTTTGTAATACTTCCCAGTCACCCTCTGCTTTTAATTCATCAACAATATTGTATGTTGGCGGTGCTACCACTAAAGGCGCTTTAAATTCCACTTTACCTTGTTGTTTTTCAATGTTTTTAAGCATTTGCGCTAAGATTTTCATATCGCCTTTGTGCACCATACAAGATCCGATAAATCCTAAATCTACCTTTTTTGTTCCTCCGTAGAATGACAATGGTCGGATAGTATCATGTGTATAACGCTTAGAAACATCTTTATTGTTTACATCTGGGTCAGCAATCATTGGCTCATTAATTACGTCCAAATCAACTACTACTTCTGCATAATATTTTGCATTAGCATCTGGTCGTAAAGCTGGTTTTTCACCTGATCTAATTTCAGCAATTCTCTTATTTGCCTTATCAATTAATCCTTTAAGCACTTGACGGCTATTATCCATTCCTTTATCAATCATGATTTGGATTCTGCCTTTTGCAATTTCCAAAGATTGAATTAAGGTTTCATCCTCTGAGATACAAATAGATGCTTTCGCTTTCATCTCAGCAGACCAGTCTGTAAAAGTAAAGGCTTGATCAGCAGTTAATGTTCCAATATGCACCTCGATAATTCTACCTTGGAACACATTTTCTCCTCCAAATTGATGTAACATTTGCGCTTGAGTAGCATGCACCACATCACGAAAATCCATATAATCAGGCATAGTTCCTTTGAAAGTAACTTTAACTGATTCAGGAATTGGCATAGAAGCTTCTCCTGTTGCCAAAGCTAAGGCTACCGTACCAGAATCGGCACCGAAAGCAACTCCTTTAGACATTCTCGTATGCGAATCTCCTCCGATAATAATCGCCCAATCATCAACTGTAATATCATTCAATACTTTATGAATAACATCGGTCATGGCATGATACACCCCTTTTGGATCACGAGCAGTAATCAAACCAAAATCATTCATGAATTGCATTAATTTTGGAATATTAGCTTGTGCTTTTTTATCCCAAACTGAAGCGGTATGACAACCCGATTGATAGGCTCCATCAACGATTGGCGAAATCACTGTAGCAGCCATCGACTCTAATTCTTGTGCTGTCATCAATCCTGTAGTATCTTGCGAACCCACAATATTTACTTCTACACGAACATCTGAACCCGCATGTAAAACTTTTCCTGGAGTTACTCCAACAGCATTTTTATTAAAGATTTTCTCTACTGCAGTAAGCCCTTGACCTGGATTAGAAACTTCTTTTGAAGGAGCAAAAACTACTGGTGCTTGAATCCCTAATGTTTGCGCTGCAAAAGTTTGAATTTTTTTACCAAAAACGATGGCATAAGAACCACCTGCTTTGATAAATTCCATTTTTTGTGGTGTGAATGATTTTGAAATATCAATCAATTCTTGATCGCCATTGTATAATTTTTTAGTTTTTGTATTAATCGTTAAAACTGTACCTGTAGCAACAGAATATACTTGTTCTAAAATTGGATCTCCATTTTCATCGCGAACTAATTCACCATTCGCATCTGTTTTCTTAACCCAGTTTTTTAAATCAATTCCGATACCTCCTGTTACATCAACCGTAGTCAAGAAAATAGGTGAAATTCCGTTTGTTCCACCCACAATTGGTGCTATATTAACAAAAGGCACATACGGACTCGCTTGTTTTCCTGTCCAAAGCGCCACGTTGTTTACACCCGACATTCTTGAAGATCCTACTCCCATCGTTCCTTTTTCAGCAATTAACATCACACTTTTGTCTGGATGTTGCGCTTGAAGGGCTTGAATTTCTTCTTGTGCTTGAGGCGTAATCATACATTTTCCGTGTAATTCACGGTCTGAACGCGAGTGCGCTTGATTTCCTGGTGACAATAAATCGGTAGAAATATCTCCTTCACCAGCAATATATGTCACCACTTTAATTTCTTCTGCAACTTCAGGCAATTTGGTAAAAAACTCTGCTTTTGCGTAGCTTTCTAATATTTCTTTTGCAATAACATTCCCATTAGTATAAGCATCTTTCAAACGTGCCATATCAGCATCATACAAATACACTTGAGTTTTAAGAACATTCGCTGCATGTTTTGCAATAGCGACATCATTGCCTAGTGCTAAATCCAATAAAACTTCAATGGAAGTTCCACCTTTCATATGAGACAATAATTCGAATGCAAAATCAGGAGTAATTTCACTAACTACTTCTTTTCCAAGAATAATATCTTTTAAGAAATAGGCTTTTTTACCTGCAGCACTAGTAGTTCCTGGTAAGGTGTTGTATATGAAAAAGTTGAGACAATCTTTTCTATTAGGAGAATTTTCATCTTTTATTTGATCAATAATTTCGCTTAGTAATTCAGCACTATCAATTGGTTTTGGATGAAGACCTTGCCCTTTTCTTTCTTCAATTTCTTTAATGTAATCGTTATAAAGACTCATACTGTGTGTATTTTATAAATAGGTTAATTGTATTTGTATCTTTTAGTGCTACAAATTTAATAAATCTTAATGATATTTAAAAATTTTTAATAAATCGTATGATTAAAAGAATTATTAATTACAAAGATTCTTTTTTACTATTAATATTTCAATAAAATTAAATAAAAAAGCATTTTTTTGAATAATTCATATTATAAAAAACAAGAATTAACAAATCTTCAAAAAAGCCCAATTTACATTTAAACTATCAAATTAAAAAAGTTTCTTAATAATTTCTTCTTCCGAAATTCCTTCGGCATCTGCTTTATAATTTTTGACAATTCGGTGACGCAAAATTCCTGTTGCAACAGCCTGAACATCTTCAATATCTGGTGAAAATTTTCCATTCATAGCCGCATTTGTTTTGGCCGCTAAGATTAAATTTTGTGAAGCTCTTGGCCCTGCACCCCAATCAATATAGGTTTTTACAAAATCATTTGCTAATGTATTATCGGGACGCGTTTTACTTACTAATGAAACTGCATATTCAATAACATTATCTGCTACCGGAATTTTCCGAATTACATTCTGAAAATCAATAATTTCATGGGCTGTAAATAAAGCGTTTACTTCTGGTTTTATATTTGAAGTGGTTGCTTTTACCACATCTACTTCTTCTTGGAAACTTGGATAATCTAATTTAATTGCAAACATAAAACGATCTAGCTGTGCTTCTGGCAAGGGGTAAGTTCCTTCTTGCTCAATGGGGTTTTGAGTTGCCAAAACAAAATAAGGCAAATCTAATTTATAATGATGACCTCCCACAGTCACTGCTCGTTCTTGCATGGCTTCTAAAAGTGCTGCCTGCGTTTTAGGCGGTGTTCTATTGATCTCGTCAGCTAAAATGATGTTTGAAAAAATAGGCCCTTTTATAAATTTAAAATTTCTGGTTTCATCCAAAATCTCACTCCCTAAAATATCCGACGGCATTAAATCGGGTGTAAATTGTATGCGTTTAAAATTTAGCCCTAAAGCTTGTGCAATTGTATTTACCATTAACGTTTTTGCTAATCCGGGAACACCTACCAATAAAGCATGTCCTCCAGAAAAAATACTCAAAATAATTTGGTGTACTACTTCGTCTTGACCTACTATAACTTTTGCAATTTCTTGTTTTAAAGCGTTTTGTCTTTGAACTAATTCTTGAATGGCTACTACGTCTGACATATTGAATTTAGGATTTAAGATTCAGAAAAATGAATGTAATTTTTAAACGTCTAAAATAAGAAAAAACCCTCTGAAAATTCAAAGGGTTTGATATTTATTTTTTTATCCAATTATTAGCAAATTGACAATCCTTGTATTCATCATTAATTTTGATGTAAGTTTCTTTAATTTTCTCTTCGGTCCATTTAGCTATTTCTTTAATTTGCTTGTCGCGAAGTGCTAATTCTTTAATTTTTAAATAGTCTTTTGAAAAATCGGCTTGATGTTCTTCAAATCTATTATTTACGGTAACTATTTTGTAAAATTGACCTCCGCCACGTTCTTGATCTAAAATAGGAAGAGAAACTTCTCCATCTTTCAATTCAGATACTTGTGCATACAAAGCAGGATCCATTTTAGTCAATTCAAAACGAGGCTCCATTGTTCTAGGATTCAATAAAACACCTCCATTATTACGTGTTTCTTTTTCGTCTGATGATGATTTTGCCGCATCTGCAAAGGTAATTTCCTTATTTACAATTTTTTGTCTGATAGCTTCAATTTTTGCTTTTGCATCTTTAACTGCTTGAGTGGATACTTTTGGTGAAATTAAAATATGACGTAATTCTACTTCTTGACCTTTAATTTTTTCAACCATGATAATATGGTATCCAAATTCTGTTTCAAAAGGTTCAGAAATTTCTCCTTCGGCTAAACTAAAAGCAACGTCTTTAAATTCTTTAACAAACGCGGTTTTTCTATTCATTTTATAGAAACCTCCATTTGAACTTGATCCTGGATCTTCAGAAAACAAAACTGCTTTGCTAAAAAAGCTAGAACCATTTAAAACATCTTGACGAATTTCTTTTAGCTTTTCTACTACTCTTTTCTTTTCATCTTCGGTAACTGTTGGTTTTACAACAATTTGAGCCACTTCCATTTCTGCACCAAACGTAGGAATTTCATCTTTTGGAATTTCTTTAAAGAAATTTCTAACCTCCTCAGGAGTAATCGTTACTTCGTCAACAATTTTCTTCTGCATTTGAGAAGTCAATTTATTCATTTTAATGATATCGAAAAAATAACTTCTAAAATCTTCTTCTGTTTTCTTTTTGTAAAACTTAATCACTTTTTCTAATGACCCCACTTGCTCAATCATCGCATCAAGTTGTTCATTCATATAACTGTTTACCTCTGCATCAGTAACAACAATACTATCTTGAATAGCTTGATGAGCATATAATTTATCTTCTAATTGCTTTCCAAAAAGTTCACATCGCGTAATGTTTTTTGTATCAACGCCTTGTGCTTTTAATTGGATATATTCTAAATCAATATCACTGTCTAAAACAATATAATCGCCAACTACTGCTATTACTCCATCAACTTTTTCTTTCTTTTGTGCAAAAGTGAATGATGTAACTACTAAAAACAGGCATAAAAAGAATTTTCTATTTATAAATTTCATATTTTTTGTCATTGATTGCGTCATTGGTAATCTCTTTTTCTATGGTGTTAACTAATTCTAATTTTCTATTATTTATTATTATTTGCTTTATTGTGGGTTTTAAAAACTCTAAAGGCGTGGAACTATCTTTTGGTAAAACCTTATTTACTTTTACTAACCAAATTGTTGTTGAATCTGGATATTGAAAATTAATGCCGCTCGAAATATATTTACTTTTATTTTCAATATTTAAAAACGGAAGCTTTTCATACACCTGATTAATATCTACCCAAATAGAATCATTAAAAGCATAACTTTTAAACTGAACTGCTAATTGCTCAAGCTCTTTTCTATCTTTTTTGGTAAAGGAACTAAACTTTGCTTTAATTTTTGCAAATTTTGGATTTTCTTTAACTAAATTTATATAACGCAACTTTACTAATTCGGTTGCATTTTTAAAATATTGCTTACTTTTTAAATAATAATCTTCAATTTGTTCTTCGGTTACTACTGTATCTACTTGTCTGATTACCAATTCTTCCAAATATGCTTTAGTATACAAATCAACCTTATATTGCTCCATTAACTCATTAAATGAAGTCACTTTTTCATTACTTAAATTGCGTTCAGAAGCTTCAAATAATAATTGTTGGGTTGCCCAACGGTCTATAAATGATTTTACAATTGCAATACTATCATTTTTAGAAGTTCCTTTTGGAACTAAATCTAAAATATCTTCTTGATACAAATATTTTTTTCCAACGCGTGCAATTGCTTTAGGTTCTTTAGGTGCTTTGAAATAATCGCACGAAGAAACTAGCATAGCCACTAAAAAAAGTTGGATCAAAAACTTCATATTATTGGTTCAATTGCTGCTTTACTTTATTAAATACATCTTGATTGACCTTAACTTCAAACTCTTTTCGTAATTCATTAACCCAATTACTCTCCAAAAACTGTTGGTAATCACTAATTACTTTCCCTTTACAATCTTCAAAATCTTTATCTCCGGCTTCTTTTACTGCATTTATATTTACTACAAAAAAATAATTATCTTTTGATACTATTGAAGTTACCCCTTTTGAAGCATTTGGATAGTACGATAAAATATCATAATCTTCCTCAAAAAGACCCGATTTTACCATTACATTTACTTTGCCGTCTTTGTTCAATTTTTCTTTAATAAAATCTAATGATTTACCTTTATTTAAAAATTGTTGCGCTTTTTCAATGATTAATTTATCTGTTGAAGAAAAAATATCTACTTCAAATCGTTTCTTCCATTGATAGTTTATTTGATTATTTTTGAAATAAGTAAAAATTCCCGTGGTATCCGTTTTTGCTCTTGTCCAAATTTCTTTATCCATTAAATCAAACAACAACAAGCCATCTCTATACTCATCCATTACATGTTTAAATTCAGGAAATTCATTCTCTAAATTTTCATTGTAGTAAGTTGTAAGTTGTTCATCAATAAATTTTTCAAATAAATCGTCTACCAATTTTGCTACTGGTTTTGTCTTAATTTTAGATTTTTGTTGGTTATCTACAAAATTTAAAAATTGAAGTGCCGTAATTCTTTTTGTTTTATTAATTACTAAAATTGCATTTTGAAATTCTTTATTTGCAGAAGGTACTTCCCATGTTTGTGCATAAAAGTCATCATTAATCACTTTTTTTACGGCTGAAATCATTTTTTGATCCTTAGAAAAAGCATATTTAACTCTGAGTTTTTTAGCTAAAGAATTGGTTATTAATAAAGAACGTTCATCTTTTCTAACTTTATCTTCTAAATCTGATTTCATTTCGGACAAAGACTGAAGTGGATACTTATCGATTAATTTAACAATATGCCAACCAAATTGTGATTGAAAAGGTTGTGAAATTTCATCTTTGTTCTGAAGCGAAAAAGCCATACTTTCAAATTCTTCTGAACTTAATTGACCTGAACCAAATCGCTGTAAAACTCCTCCTTTTGAAGCAGATGATTTATCTTCTGAAAATTGTTGTGCAAGACTTTCAAAAGATTCGCCCTGTTGAATTTTCTTATAAATATCTTCAATAGTTTGTTTTGACTTGTCTTCAGATTTGATCGCCGGATCTGCCGGTTTTAAAATCATAATATGAGCCACCGAAACTTCTCCTCTATTCATTCGTTTATCAACAACTTTTACAAGGTGATAACCAAAACGGGTGCGAAAAGGCTTTGAAAGTTGCCCTACTTGAGTAGAAAAGGCAGCATTCTCAAACGGATAAACCATTCTAAACGCCGAGAAGTAACCTAAATCGCCATTATTTTCTTTTACCGAAGGATCTTCTGAAAATTGCTGAGCTACTTTGATAAAATCTTCTCCGGAATCAATGCGTTTTTTAATATCAAGAATTTTCTGATATGCTATTAAAGTATCTTCTGGCGCTGCACTTTCATCTACCAAAACTAAAATGTGAGAAGCTCTAATTTCTTGCTTCATTCGGTCATAGGCTTCTTGAACTAATTCATTCGTTACTTTAGAATCACTAAGATAATTTTTTGAAAGCTGAGTGCGATACGATTTTAATTCGTTTTGATAATTGACACTATTCTGTAAGCCAATTTTGTTAGCTTTTTCAACTTTTAGTTTATAGCCAATAAATAATTCTAAATAATTATCCAGATTTTTTTGTGAATCATCCTTTACTAAATCTAAATTTTTATTGTAAACCCTTACAAATTCATCAGTGAAGAATTTATGATTATCAATAGTGAATAAAACGTCTTTTGTTTGGGCTAAAACAGCTGATTGAACAAGAATAAAAATAAATATAAATATACGTGTAATTCTCATAATATGATGCGTTTCCAATTGTAATCGACAAAAATAACAATTCATAAGTATTCCACAACATTTATACTATAGTATTAACAGAAAATTCTCCAAAATAGTTACTTTTGCAAAAATTTTTCACACATGAGTTTTATCAAAGAAATTGAAAGGAGACGCACTTTTGGAATTATATCACACCCCGATGCAGGAAAAACAACACTAACCGAAAAATTACTTTTATTTGGTGGTGCCATTCAAGAAGCGGGTGCTGTAAAAAGCAATAAGATCAAAAAAGGAGCTACTTCCGATTTTATGGAAATTGAACGTCAAAGAGGGATTTCGGTAGCTACATCGGTGCTTGCCTTTATTTACAAAGATAAAAAAATCAATATTTTAGATACTCCTGGGCACAAAGATTTCGCCGAAGATACCTTTAGAACTTTAACAGCTGTTGATAGTGTAATTGTAGTTATCGACGTTGCAAAAGGGGTTGAGGAGCAAACCGAAAAATTAGTGGAAGTTTGTAGAATGCGAAACATTCCAATGATTGTTTTCATTAACAAATTAGACCGTGAAGGGAAAGATGCCTTTGATTTGATGGACGAAGTGGAGCAAAAATTAAAACTTCGAGTAACTCCGTTAAGTTTCCCTATTGGAATGGGATATGATTTTAAAGGAATCTACAACATTTGGGAGAAAAACATCAATTTATTTGAAGGAGATAGTCGCAAAAATATTGAAGAAACCATTGCTTTCAATGACATCAACAATCCTGAACTCGAAAAAATAATTGGTGAAAAACCAGCAAATAAATTGCGTGAAGAACTAGAATTAATTGAAGAAGTATATCCTGCTTTTTCAATTGATGAATATTTAATTGGCGAATTACAACCTGTATTTTTTGGATCGGCATTAAATAATTTTGGAGTGCGAGAACTCCTTGATTGTTTCATTGAAATAGCACCAACTCCAAGAGCAAAAGAGTCTGACACAAGATTAGTAAAACCTGAAGAAGAAAAACTAAGTGGATTTGTATTTAAAATCCATGCCAACATGGATCCAAAACACAGAGATCGTTTAGCTTTCGTGAAAATTGTTTCGGGAACATTTGAAAAAAACAAACCTTATTTGCATGTGCGACAAGGAAAAAATATGAAATTCTCTAGTCCGAATGCCTTTTTTGCTGAGAAAAAAGAGATTGTAGATATTTCTTATCCAGGAGATATTGTAGGTTTACACGATACCGGAAATTTTAAAATTGGAGATACCTTAACCGAAGGTGAAAAAATGAATTTTCAAGGAATTCCTAGTTTTTCTCCCGAACATTTTAGATATATTAATAATGCCGACCCACTGAAAGCGAAACAATTAGAAAAAGGAGTGGACCAATTAATGGACGAGGGTGTAGCCCAATTATTTACTTTAGAAATGAATAGTAGAAAAGTAATTGGTACGGTGGGCGCCTTACAATATGAAGTTATTCAATACCGATTAGAACATGAATATGGCGCAAAATGTACCTATGAAAACTTCCCGGCTTATAAAGCGTGCTGGGTAAAACCACAAGATCCTAAAAACGAAGAATTTGCGGAATTCAAACGTGTGAAACAAAAGTTTTTAGGTCATGACAAATACGGTCAATTGGTTTTCTTGGCCGATAGTGATTTTTCAATCCAAATGACACAACAGAAATACCCAACGGTAGAATTATTCTTTACTTCGGATTATCAGAAGAGATAAATGAAAAGCCATTTCAATTGAAATGGCTTTTTTGTTTGTTATCTATTTCTCTTCTGCTCTCTTGCTAACAAAGTGTTTTTCAACAACATTGCAATCGTCATAGGCCCAACTCCTCCTGGAACTGGCGTGATGAAGGATGCTTTTTTAGATACATTTTCAAAATCAACATCTCCTACGATTCGATATCCTTTTTCTGTAGTTTCATCTTCAACGCGAGTAATTCCTACGTCGATAACTACTACATCATCTTTTACCATTTCAGCTTTCAAGAAATTAGGAACACCTAAAGCTGAAATAATAATATCGGCTTGTGAGGTTATTTGGTTAATGTTTTTTGAATGACTATGCGTTACGGTAACCGTTGAATTTCCAGGAAAACCTTTTCTTCCCATTAAAATTCCCATTGGACGACCTACAATATGACTTCTTCCAATAACCACAGTGTGTTTACCATCGGTTGGCACTTTGTAACGTTCTAACAATTCTAAAATTCCGAATGGAGTTGCCGGAATAAAAGTTGACATATCTAACGCCATTTTTCCGAAATTTTCAGGATGAAATCCGTCTACATCTTTACTTGGATCAATAGCTTCGATTATTTTTTGGGTATCGATTTGTTTTGGTAACGGTAACTGAACAATGAATCCGTCAATATCATCATTTTCATTCAGTTCTTTGATTTTTTTTAGCAGCTCAATTTCGGTAGTGGTACTGGGTAATTTAATTAGCGTTGATTCAAAACCTACGCGCTCGCACGATTTTACTTTACTGCCCACATAAGTCAAACTCGCTCCGTCATTTCCCACAATAATTGCGGCTAAGTGAGGTACTTTTTCGCCTTTGGCTTTCATTTGAGCTACTTCAGCAGCGATTTCATTTTTAATATCTTCCGATACTTTTTTTCCGTCTAATAATTGCATTTGTTTTTTGTTTGTTGTGTTGTTTTATATGCTATAAAAAAGACGCAATGAATAGCGTCTTTACAGTTTATCTCATGCCTTTCATTCCGCCCATGGCTTTCATTAGGTTTTTACCTGCACCACCTTGCATCATTTTCATCATTTTGCTCATTTGCTCAAACTGTTTCATCAATTGATTTACTTCCTCAACTTTTCTACCAGAGCCTTTGGCTATTCTATTTTTGCGTTTTACATCAATTAATGAAGGTTTACTTCTTTCTGCAGGTGTCATCGAGTGAATGATCGCTTCAATATGTTTAAAAGCATCGTCTTGAATTTCCACATCTTTTAATGCTTTTCCAGCACCTGGAATCATTCCAACAAGGTCTTTCATATTACCCATTTTCTTGATTTGCTGTATTTGTGCCAAGAAATCGTCAAAACCAAATTCGTTTTTTGCTATTTTCTTCTGTAATTTACGTGCTTCTTCCTCGTTATATTGCTCTTGAGCTCTTTCTACTAAGGAAACAACGTCTCCCATTCCTAAGATTCTATCCGCCATACGATTGGGATAGAACACATCGATAGCTTCCATTTTTTCACCCGTACCGATGAATTTAATGGGTTTATTTACTACTGACTTAATCGAAATTGCAGCTCCACCACGCGTATCACCATCTAATTTTGTTAAGATAACTCCGTCAAAATTTAATCTATCATTGAAGGCTTTGGCAGTATTTACCGCATCTTGACCTGTCATGGCATCAACTACAAATAACGTTTCTTCGGGTTGGATTGCTTTATGAACGTTTGCAATTTCGTTCATCATTTCCTCATCCACAGCTAAACGACCAGCAGTATCGACAATAACTACATTGAATCCATTTGCTTTTGCGTGTTTGATGGCATTTTGCGCAATAGAAACCGCATCTTTATTCTCTGGCTCAGAATAAACCTCAACACCAATTTGATCTCCTACTACATGCAACTGATTAATTGCCGCAGGACGATAAATATCACAAGCAACTAATAATGGTTTTTTATTTTTTTTAGTTTTTAGAAAATTAGCTAATTTACCCGAAAAAGTCGTTTTACCAGAACCTTGTAAACCCGACATTAAAATCACAGATGGATTTCCTGAAAGATTAATTCCAGCGGCATCACCACCCATCAATTCAGTCAATTCGTCTTTAACGATTTTAACCATCAATTGTCCGGGTTGTAAAGTAGTTAGTACGTTTTCTCCAATAGCTTTTTCTTTTACTCTTGTGGTAAAATCTTTAGCTATTTTGAAATTTACATCGGCATCTAATAAAGCTCTACGAACTTCTTTTAAAGTATCGGCAACGTTAACATCGGTAATTTTACCATGACCTTTTAATAGATGAAGGGCTTTATCTAACTTATCGCTTAAATTATCAAACATAATTCTGATTTTGTGTAATGAAGTGCAAAGATAAGATAAAGTTAGAAAGTTGCAAAGTGAGAAATATTCTTTGTTCTAAATAAAAAAACCAGCTAAAAAGCTGGTTTTTATGAATAATTTAATTCTTTTCAAAAGTAAGGTAATCAGTACCTCCGTTTCCACCACTCACATCAATCAATTGAATTCTTGTAGCGGTATAACTAATAATATCCCAATCATCTGTTAAATCATCTGTGAATGAAGTTGGTGCAGGAGCAACAAAAGCAATATTAAAATCTAAATCATTATTTGGATTGTCGTCGTTTGTATTGCTTGATGTTACAGACCATGTTCCATTATATGAAGTTGAGTTAGCTGCCGTTAAAACGCCATTAGAGTTAAACGTAAAAATATAATTTGCATAATTATTTGTTTCATTCACTCCATTGTCTTCATATAATGTAATTCTCCATGTTCCAGAATTTACGGTATTAATTACTGGTGTAGGATCAGCAGTGGGGTTTGAATTATCATCATCGGAGCACATAGAAGCTACATTTATTACAAAAACCAATGCTAAAATGGAAACTAATTTAAGCTTTTTCATACTAATTATTTTTAGTTCAATAAGCTAAATTAGAAAAACTAATCTTTGATTCCAAATTTTCTTAAAATATTCTCCATTAAACACCATTTAGTAATTGAAGATTGCAACAAGTTAGCGCCAACAAAAATGGTAAACCAAAACCAATTTTCGTTTACATACATACCTAAAAGAACACTTAAAATAACAAAGGTTCCGGCTATTGCTCTAATTAATCTATTTATCATAATTTTTGTTTTTAATTATATTTTTCTAAAGAAAGAACTGCTAAATGTACCTTAGAAATTGTTTCTTGATACTTATTAAATTGTGTAACCTCATCAAACAAAATATCTATATTTTGTTGTAAAATGAAAGCATAAAATACTACCGAATCGGTTTCATTCATTTCAGAACCAAACCAATTCGATTCTATATTTTCCTCTGAAGCATCTCTAAAACCTTTAACCTCTTTGTAAGAATACGATTTTACCTTTGCTTCTTTAAGCATTTTTTTGATATCTTTTTCAAATTCTGCTATTGCGGTGATTACTACTAATTTCATATTGATCTTGTTTATTTAAACCTACAAGATTATAAAAACCTTGCAGGTTCATTATTAATTATTTTTCTCCCATTTTTTGCGTTCTGTGATGTAGTAAATCAATGGAACAACGATTAATGTCAATAATGTTGAAACTATTGCTCCCGCTACCAACGAAATGGCTAATCCTTGGAAAATTGGGTCAAACAAGATGATGGATGCTCCAATAACTACTGCTCCTGTCGTTAATAAAATTGGGGTTGTTCTTACTGCTCCTGCTTCGATTATCGCTTGCTTCATTGGAATACCATCATTCAAACGTATTTCGATAAAGTCAATCAGTAAGACTGAATTCCGAACCATAACTCCAGCCAACGCAATCATTCCGATAAATGAAGTTGCGGTAAAAAATGCTCCTAAAACCCAATGTCCTAATACAATTCCAACTAATGACAAAGGAATGGCTACCATCATTACCATAGGTGTTTTGAAGTTTTGGAACCAACCCACAATCAACATATAAATGATAATGATTACCACCATAAATGCAGCTCCTAAATCACGAAAGACTTCTAATGTAATTTGCCATTCTCCATCCCATTTCACCGTAAAATCACTTTCATCAGATGGTGTATCCATGTATAATTCATTTACTTTATAGCCTTTTGGTAATTGCATTTTTTCCAACTTCTCATTCATTCCTAAAATTGCATATACTGGGCTTTCTAATGCTCCCGCCATATCGGCCAACACGTAAACTACACGTTTTTGATCTTTTCTATAAATTGTATTTTGTAAAGTGTCTGCTGTAACTTTTACCAAATCGCTTACCGGAACCACATTTCCACGACTTCCTTTTATTTTCAAATTTTGAATGTCTTGAATCGAAGTTTTGTCTTTGTCTTCTAATGAAAGTGTTATGCCTACTGGATTGTTAGAACGCTCATCGAATAAGTTAGAAACAGGCATTTCTCTTAATAAATAGGTTAAATTACCCACTACTTGTTGCGGAGCAATTCCGTTTAACATGGCTTTTTCTCTGTCTATTTCTAATTTGTATTCTACTTGCGGCGCTTCTACCATCCAATCAGTATCAACCACATCTGAAGTGGTTTCTAAAATCGTTTTTACTTGATTTGCCACTTTGATTTGCTCCTCATAATTTGGCCCATAGACCTCAGCTACTAAAGTTGATAAAACAGGTGGTCCCGGCGGAACTTCAACTATCTTAACATTAGCACCATATTTTTTTGCAATTTTTTGTACCTGTGGACGAACGATTTTTGCAATATCATGACTTTGTAAATCGCGATCTTCTTTGTGTAGTAAATTCACTTGAATATCTGCCATATTGCTTCCGCCACGCATATCGTAATGACGTACCAAACCATTAAATGTTATCGGAGCAGATGCACCGATATAGTTTTGGTAATCTACCACTTCTGGAATGGTTGACAAATATTGCGCAATTTCTTTAGTAACTGCTGAAGTTCGCTCTAAAGTAGTTCCTTCAGGCATATCGATTACCACTTGAAATTCGTTTTTATTGTCAAATGGTAACATTTTTACTGCTACTGATTTCGTAAAGAACATCAACACGGAACCCAATAAAAGAACAATAGTTACAAGGAACATTAAGTTACGTTTTTTAGAATTATCTAATAGCGGTTGTTCAACTTTCTTGTAGATTTTATAAATCCAAGACGTTTCTAAACCTTGTTCTTCTTTGTGTTCTTGTTCGTCTTTTTCGTGCAATAAATGGTATCCCAAATATGGTGTAACCGTTAAAGCTACAAACAATGACAACATCATGGCAATAGAAGCACCAATTGGCATCGGACTCATGTATGGCCCCATCATTCCCGACACGAAAGCCATAGGTAAAATAGCTGCAATTACTGTAAATGTTGCTAAAATTGTTGGATTTCCTACTTCATTAATTGCATAAATAGCAGCTTGTTTGAACGGAAGTCGCTTCATTTTGAAATGCCTATGCATGTTTTCGGCAATAATAATACTATCGTCCACCACAATACCTACGACGAATACTAAAGCAAAAAGTGTGATTCGGTTTAACGTATAACCCAGTAAATAGTAACTAAATAAAGTTAAAGCAAACGTTAATGGCACTGAGAAAAACACTACTAATCCGCCTCTCCAGCCCATAGCTAGCATTACTAATACCGTTACAGCAAGAATTGCGACACCTAAATGCATTAACAACTCCCCTACTTTGTGTGAAGCTGTTTCTCCGTAATTTCGAGAAACCTCAACATGAACATCTGTTGGAATAATGGTTTTCTTTAAAGCTTCTACTCTATCCAGAATTTTCTCCGAAATTTTCATTGCATCGGCGCCTTTTACTTTTGCAATAGAAATAGTTACGGCAGGATATTCAGCATTGTTTTTAGCATATTTTTCATTGGCTTTTCCGTATCCAAAAGACACATAATTCTTAGGTGTTTGTGGTCCGTCTTGAATAGCTGCCACTTGTTTTAAATAGACTGGCATATTATTATTTACACCTACTACCAAATTTTCTACATCTTCTGAAGTAGCTAAAAATTTACCTGTTGTAACTAAATACTCGGTATCATTTTGTACAAAACTTCCAGATTGCGAACTTCCATTATTGGCCTGAATCATCTGCATAATACTCAACGCATCTACACCATTTTCAGCCATTTTATCTTTGTCTAAAACCACTTTTAATTCGCGCGTTCTTCCTCCAATTTCTTTCGTAATGGCAACATCTTTTACTTTTTCTACTTCCGAAGTAACTTCTTCTGCAATTTGACGCAATTGGAAATCATCGTATTTGTCACTCCAAAGCGTTAATCCCAACATAGGAACATCGTCAATAGCACGTGTTTTCACCATCGGTTGATACACACCTTGCGGAAACATATTTTGATGTTTCATCAATTCGTCATATAATTTCACATAGGAATCTTCACTATTTTGTCCTACATAAAACTGTACTACCATCATGGCTTGACCATTCATTGCCATACTATGAATGTGCTCTACACCTTTGATGTTACCAATAATTTTCTCAAGTGGTTTAATAACTCTACTTTCTACTTCACTTGGACTTGCTCCTGGATACCCCACCATTACGTCGGCCATTGGAACATTAATTTGCGGTTCTTCTTCTCTAGGAATTAAGAACGAACTGTAGGTACCAATAATCATCAATGCTACCATTAATAAAATGGTTAGTTTTGAATTGATGAAAAAATTGGCTATTTTACCTGATATACCTTCTTGCATGATTCTAATTTGTTAATGAGACAATGTGTCGATGTGCCAATTAATTGACATATTGGCTAATTGATTAATTGGCTAATTGAACTTTAGCGCCGTTAAATAATTTTCCTACCGCTGAAACAATATATTGTTCATCTGCTGCTAATCCTGATAACACTTCTACTTGATTGCCAAATGTTTTACCAATTCGCAACCATCTTAGAATAGCGACATTATCATTCCCAATAGTATAAATTCCGGTTAATTGACCTTGTTTTACCAAAGCACTTTCTGGAACTAGAACCACATCTGATTTCACAGAAGTTACTTCTTTTTTAGCCGTTGGAAATTGCACATTGACAAACATTCCAGATAGGATTTGTTTATCCATTTTATCCAAAGTTACTTTTACCAAATATTGCCCACCTGTGTTTTTTGCGGATAAACTCACTTCGGATACTTTTCCAGCGACTTCTTTGTTCAACGATTTTACATTGATTTTAACCGGCATTCCGTTTTTTACATTGGAAATATCACTTTCTGAAACCATTGCTGTTACTTGTAATCTTGAAGCACCTTCAATACTTACTAAAGGCATTCCTGGATTAGCCATATCACCTTCTTTTACGAAAGTATTGGTTACTGTTCCTGAAAATGGAGCCGTAATATTGGAATACGAAAACTGCGCCATCACTTCATTACGCATTTGTTTGGCTGCTTCTAAACCTGCTTTTGCCATTTCATAGCGAGCCGTCATATCGTCCAATTCTTTTTGAGAAGCCGATTGTTGTGTAAACAAATTCACAAAACGATCATAGTCTTTTTTCGCATTGTTATAACCTGCAGTTGCTTGTGTGATTGAAGCATCAACTTGTGCTTTTTTTGCTTGTAAATCAGTATTATTGATGCTTACCAAAAGTTGTCCAGCCGAAACATTTTGTCCCACTTTTACATTCACTTTGGTTACATATCCCATCATTCGGGTGCTTAGATTCGCACTATTTTCCGATTCTATTTTTCCACTTGCTGTTATATATGCGCTGTTTGAATTTTCAGTATTTCCAGCTACTTTAACTGGAATTGCAGGTAAATCAGCTACATTTTCTTTTTTATCACTTCCACAAGAAGTTAAGATTAGTGATGATAAAGTGATGATTGTTATTATTTTTTTCATATTTATTTGTTTGTTTATACCTACAAGGTTTCAAAACCTTGCAGGAAGATTATTTAGTTAAAAATTGTAAGTATTGTTTAGTAAAGTTATATTCAAAAATAGCTTGCAAATGCTCTAATTCTTTTTGTGCCATTTGCGTTTCAGCTAGTAATAAATCGGTTGTTTTTTCTAATCCTTGTGCGAATCTGTTTTGGCGAATTCTAAAAGCTTCTTGCGATTGTTCAAAGGCTAATTTGGATAAATTCACTTTGTTTTCAGCGTCTACCAATTGACGATTGGTTTTACTTAATTCTAATTGACTTTGTTTTTTGTATTGTTCGGTTTCAATTTCGGCTTTTTCAAAATCAGCTTTTGCTTTTTGTGTTTTTCCAAAAGATTTAAATCCGTCAAAAACATTCCATGATAATTGCGCACCTACTACATAACCTTTTGCCGAAGTTTGAAACACATGTTGGTCATATAATTCATAACTTCCAAAAGCGTTTAATCTTGGTAGGAATCCGAATTTTGAAGATTGTAGCATTTTTTTGTATGCTTCCGAAGATTTTTGCATCGCTTGAATGTCTTTTCTAGAATCAGAAATTGTAGAATTTATACTTTCTATGGCAATTACATTATCTAAAGCTTCTGAAGGCTTATAGGTTTTTCCAAACATGTCTTCATTCAGAAGAAACGCTAAATAATCGGATGCGTTTTGTACATTAGATTTGGCATACTGCAATTGATTTGTAATTTCATTTACACGAACTTGCACGTTTAGCAAATCTGTTTTTTGCAACATACCATTTTTGAAATAGTTTTCAACTAATTTTAAGTTTCCTTGTGCTGTTGAATTTGCTTTTTCTAAAACCGTAACCGCTTTATAAGCCAATTGCAATTGCATGTAGGCTTTTGAAACTTCTAGTTCCAAATATTCTTTCGTGCGTTCGGTTTGTAATTGAAAAGCATCCATTTTTGCTTTAGCTGCTTGACGACCATATAAACCATCTAAATTGATTAAGGGTTGTTGTACTTCAATACGAGTAGCAAAGTTCTGTGTTTTAGCAGGATCATTTAATAGTGCTGGATTAAAATCGGAAGCGGTTAAAATCTCTTGATTTAATTTTGAACCAAAAGCCATTAATGGATTGGTAGTCGTTATTCCAGTATGGGAAACATTGATATTAGGAAGAAAAAGTGCATTTGATTGACGATAATCTGCACGAGCTGACTGGAATGCTTTTTCTGTTGCTTTGATTTGGAGATTTTTCTCAATGACTTTTTGCAACAACTCATTTTTTGAGATGGGCAATGTATCTTGTGCTTGAATTTTTCCAACTCCAAACAAAATACTTAAAATTAATATTGACTTGATTTTTTTCATCGTACATAATTTATTTGCGAACAAAAATACAATGTGAAAAATCGATTGTCGGTAACAAGAGTTACATTAGCTTGTAATAATTGTTACATAAAAAAAACGCCCCGAAACCTCGAGGCGTTTTGAAATTTATTTTGTAAAAACCTATTCTGATTTTTTCTCAGCAGCTTTTTTAGATGAACAACATCCACCTGTTTTTGCTTCAGAACCACAAGATTTTTTTTCTTCAGTTGAGCATGATTTTTCCGTTTTTGTTTTCTCCTTTTTTGCTTTTTGTTTTGGCTCTTGAGCATTAACATTCATCGATAACATAAAAGCAGCAACTGCCATAATTGAAACTAATTTTTTCATCTTTATAATTTTTAAATTGTTATTATTTAATTTTACTAATGTTCTTATACAAATATATATAATTTTAAAAATAGTACTCTTATTTTTTTGTTAATTTATTTTCTTAACACTTTTTCGGTGCGATAATATTTTTCATCAAAGACAAATGTTATAAAAACAAGCTCTGTATTTGCTGAAGCAATACTGAAATTCATGCTTGTAATTCCTTCTTGCAAATCTTCGATATCGCCTTCTTCAACAACCTTTCCATCAATCGTTGAAATATAGTAACCTACAGAAGTTGTATAGGGCATTGTAAATTGAACCCTTACAGTATCCGTAGTCGTTGGATTTGGAGAAATAACAACCGAAAAAGGATTTTTGCCTTCAATATGAGGTATTTCTAATGAAGAATTTTTTATCAATTTTACTTCATAAACCGTTGGATCTGCAGAAGTTAATCCCGTTTGATTATCCGTAAAAGCTGAAGTTGAAGAACTTTGAATACCGCCAAACAAATGTCCAATCACAACTTCATTTGCTGTAATATTTGACAGTTGCACTACTTCATTTGAATAATGCGGTAATGTTTTATTTGGAATAAATTCGGCTCCAGAACCTTTTAAATTGGGCATTTCAACAGGTAATTTATATTCAAATAAATCGCCATTTGCATTTCTAGAAACTCTACTAATTGTTTTAACAAACGGAACTGTATCATCTTGCACTAAAGTTGAACCTTGATAGTAATACTGACTCATTCCGCCAAAAAACAAACTGTGCATTTGATTCAGTGTTGCGTCATACAAACCAACCTTTCCACTGTGGTAATTGCTTAAATATTGGTTAAAATTAGTTTGTGGAAAGTAACCCGATTCTTTTACATCTATTGGATATAAAAATGGCAAATCAACAGCAACTTGAAACACACCTGACGAAATTGTGTAGCCTAATTCTCCGTTTGGAAAAACTTGAGGTACTAAATTATAATCTCTTCGGTGCAAATGAAGAGGATCAGAAATTTCTTGATAATTACTATAACTCAATGTCGTTCCTGAATTGGTAATACTAAATTTACGAATTGAATTAGAATACGTTTGGGTAAACGTTGGGTTATTCATTGGATTGTAACGTCCATCAAAACGGTGTCCGCCTACTAAATAAAACGTATTTCCAATTTTTGCCAATTGTGCTCCAGTTATTGCAAAAACATCATTTGAAATTTGCTTGAAATAAGAAGTAATTGCTGTTCCATTTATAATAGCATTAATCAAATTAGGCACATCAATAGCGGTTAGCGAATTGAATGTTTTGTGATCATTTTCTGTTGCCGAAAAAGCATATCCACCGATGATGTACAAAGCATCACCGTCTTGGTAAAAATTCATATTGGTAGATTGCAATTGCTCCTTAAGTCCTGTTGGCAAAGTATTCACAGAAGCTGACCATGTTTGTTGTGTAGCGATATCTACCACATATATATCGGTATTATTTTGTGCTCCCGGAAAAGAATTAAAAGGTTGGCGCGCATGAATACCATCTTTTCTTCCTCCAATAATGAGCCATTTGCCATTGTGTTGACCAAAAGCATAAGAATGTAAACCCGGCAAACCTGAAACCGTTACCGGTGTTAAAACTACATCATATTCAAATGTTGTTTGCGCTACTACAGATGGCAAATAAGCCAATAGTATCACAATTAAAAAATTTTTCATTTTATAAATATTAATTACGTTAAATCAAAATTGAAAAGACAACTCATTTATCTTATTAAGTGTTAAATGAAAAATTTTGGAGGATGCCAAATGGATTGTTGGTATTTTGAAATGAATATTTTTTCGTAACTTGATTTTTCTTTGATCAAATTAAATTCGGTAATAAGTAGCTCAGGTTTAAAAATTAATTCATTAACACATTGAACAGGGCTAAAATTTAAGCTCATAATGATTTTTGCTTTTTCACAATCTGAATGCTCCGAATTTTTACACATTGCACTAGACTCAGAATTCAATATTACTTTTACAGCTCTTACTGATGGTAACGTATGAAGCACCATTAGATAAGTAAAGAGTATGTAAATCGTATATTTCATTGCGCTAAATTAATTTGTATATTCTACAATATATTTAATAATTTCTTCTTTTGATAAAATTTCTTTAGTTGCCAAATAATTTCTCCTTTATGAAATAAAACTAACATCGGCACAGATTTAATATTGTACTTCGAAACAATTTGTGGAACTTGATTAACATCCAAAACATATATGGCAATTCTCTTACCAATGGCATTTTTTACTTGTTGAAGTGTTGGCTCAATCATTTGACAAGGATCACAATTTGTAGCTTTAAAATTGATTAATACATACTCATCAGAGTTAATAATTATTTCCACCGTTAATTCCATAGTTTACTTTTTAGGAATTTGACAGCCATTTGCGCCACAACCTGCATTAAAAATGGCTTGAATTAAAAAGAAAATACCAAACGCCACCAAAAACCACTCTTGCGTTTCATAGGCTTGAAAAAATAAAAATAATGCAAATGCCAATCGTATGATTCGCATGGCGTGCCAATTTGTAAAAAGAATATTTTTCATACTAATTAATTATTTTTTGTTCCTATAAATCGAATAACTTTTCCTTCTCCTTGATGATATGGCCCTTCATTTAACATCACTAATTGTGATTTTAAAAAATCAAAAGTAACGTTTACAAACTCTTTTCTTACCTCCTCTTCAGAAAATAGCATAGCACTTTCTTTTGGCCCACCCGATGTATATTTGAGTTGCTCTTTGCTAAATGCTTCAAATACTATTTTACCGTTCGGCTTTACCAATGACAATAATTCTTCATTAGCCTTTTTTCTAATATCTGATGGAAAATGGGCAAAAATGAAAACTATAGCATCAAAACTATTCTTTTCGAATGAAAGTTGTAAAACATCTGATACTTCGTAATCAATAATAACATTATTTTCTGAGGCTAACACCATAGCTTTTTTTTGTGCCGAATCACTGTAATCAAATGCATAAACTTGCAACCCATTTTTTGCAGCAAAAACAGCATTTCGACCTTCTCCTTCAGCAACAAACAACACTTTTCCTATTGGTAAAAGATGAATATTCTCTTGTAAAAACTGATTAGGTTCTTTACCGTAAGCAAATTCAGTTTCCGTATATCGATCATTCCAAAATTGCTTCATTATTTCTTTTTATTTGAAGATGTAACAAATAAATTAAATAGCAATCCTCCCATTAAACCTCCATATAAAGAGCTATTTAATGGTTTTGAAGTAATAGCACAAGTGCCAGACATACAACCAATTTCTTGATAGTACAAATAACCCGCCACTAAACCAAAAATTACACCTATTCCGGTTACTATATAAGTCTTCTTTGTCATTTTATTTTTGTTGTAATAATAAACGAATACTAATTTCAATATGGAACAATTACAAAATATTATCAAATTTAGTGATTACCAATTAGTTCTATGTAACCATTGTTACATAACAATCACTAATAGCATTATAATAAAAATCTATTATTTATTGAAATACAATAATATTTTTCTATAAAATGATACAATTGTTACATAGCGTTATTTTTAATTGAAAGAACTTTGCTTCATCAAAAATAAAAATAACATTTTAAAATAAACAAAAATGGAAAATCAAGTATTTATGCCAAGAATTGGCGAACAAGCACCAGAATTTACTGCAGTAACCACTCAAGGAACTATCAACTTCCCTAAAGATTATGAAGGAAAATGGGTTATCTTTTTTAGTCACCCAGCAGACTTTACTCCAGTATGCACATCAGAGTTTATGACATTTGCAAGTATGGAGAAACAATTTCAAGAAGCAAATTGTGAATTGTTAGGATTGTCAGTAGATGGTTTATACAGCCACATAGCATGGTTAAGAACAATCAAAGAAAAAATTGAATATAAAGGAATGAAAGATATTGAAGTTAAATTTCCTTTGATTGAAGATATCACAATGGAAATTTCTAAAAAATATGGTATGATTATGGAAGGCGAAAGCAATACAAAAGCAGTAAGAGCCATATTCTTTGTTGACCCCAAAGGAACAATCAGAACAATTTTATATTACCCACTAAGTATTGGAAGAAATTTTGACGAAATATACAGAGCCTTAATTGCTTTACAAACTGCTGATGCTTTTGAAGTTGCTTGTCCTGCAGATTGGAGACCTGGAGATGATGTAATAGTACCTACAGCAGGTTCTTGTGGTGTTGCCAAAGAAAGAATGGAGGATGACGATACCTTAGATTGTAAAGATTGGTTCTTCTGTACAAAAAAATTAGATAAAGATTTAGTATTGAATACTATTTTGAAAAAATAATACGCAATTTAGGATTAAAAAATATAGTCTGAAAAGCACCATTGTTTTTCAGACTTTTTTTAAAACTGAAAGTAAATAAAAGGTTGCGGACCAGCCGAAGCAGTAGCATAAACTACCCAAAATACAAAACCTAAAACCACAGCTTTTAAGAGTAACGGAAGTGCTTTAAAACTATTTTGCATTAAGTTGACCCAATTCTCAGGAAGAAAATGCCAAATAAATCCGATACCCATTAATAAAAATACATTTTTATATCCTGAAATTATAACCAGCCATTGATCAATATCAAAAGTAACTTTTCCGATATTTTGAATGACTTCAATTGCAGTTACAAAATCTTTAGCTCGGAAGAAAATCCAACAAAAAGTTACAAAATGAAAAGTCAACAACACTGCAATTGTAGTCCAAATTAAACTAAATAGATTCTTTTTTGCATTATCTTTTGTTGGGAAATATTCCAAAACTATTTTATGCACCGCTAAGGCAATTCCGTGCAGTGCTCCCCAAATGATAAAACGTAAACTTGCGCCATGCCACAATCCTCCTAGTAACATAGTCGTTAAAAGATTTACATTGGTAAACATCGTTCGTTCTTTGTCTTTTGAAAGCAAAAAAGTCATTATAAAAGCAATAGCACTTCCTACCGAAATATATAATGGAACATGACTTGTTCCAATAAATGAAATGCTCCATAAAATCAATATAAAAAAGAATAAGGCCGGAAATAAAAACCCCGCAAAAGTTCCTTTTCTATTTCCTCCTACTGAAATGTACAAGAAATCTTTCAGCCAAGTAGATAATGAAATGTGCCATCTGCGCCAAAACTCGGTAATCGAAGCAGATTGATAGGGCGTTCTGAAGTTGGTTGGTAATTTAAACCCTAATAATAACGCAACCCCAATGGCCATATCTGAATATCCAGAAAAATCGCAATAAATTTGGATGGCATAACCATAAGAAGCCATTAAATTTTCAAAAGCTGTATAACTAGATGGTGCATCAAAAACACGATCTACAAAATTTATAGAGATATAATCTGAAATTACAGTTTTCTTTAACAAACCTCCAATAATTAACAATAAAGCTCTATTTACCTCTTCTTTAGTAATAATTAATTTCTGATAAATTTGAGGTAAAAAATCTTTGGCTCTTACAATTGGCCCAGCCACTAACTGCGGGAAGAAAGACACAAAAAACAAATAATCAACATAATGCTTTGTAGGTTCAATTTCTTTTCGATATACCTCAATAATATAACTAATTGATTGAAATGTATAAAACGAAATTCCAACGGGAAGTATGATTTTTTGAAACGCAAAATTTGCTCCTGAAACCGAATTATAAGTATCAATAACGAAATTAGTATATTTAAAATACCCTAAAAAGCCAAGATTTAAAATAACACTAAACGCTAAACATACCTTCTTGTAAAAAACACTAGTAGTTCGGTGTACTAAATTACCCAAATTATAATCCAATACAGAAGAAGCAACCAATAATAAAAAGTAAACTCCACTTGATTTATAATAGAAAAATAATGAAAATGCAATTACATAAACCAATCGTTTATAAAACGTATTTTGTAAGGAAATATATATCGAATAAAAAACGATAAATAAACCTAAAAACAAGCCGGAATTAAACAATAAAGGCTCTTTTGGATTGTAAATAAACCAATTTTTAACGGTTTCTAACGTTATTGTTCCAAAGGTTTCAGTAAACCAATTTTGTATTGAAAAAAGTGCTATCACAACTATTTTGTTGATTTATATAATTCATACGATTGTAAAATGGCTTCAAAAAATAAATCGGCTTGTTTCTCATAACCAATTTTAGAATAATGCACTTTATCTCGCGCCATTAAACCTTTTGCAGCATTTTTAAAAATATTTTTATTTCCGCCAAAAACTTCAAATAGATCCCAAACTGCATACCCCATAGTATGTGCATTTTCTTTGATTTTAAGAGCATAATTAGCAATAAAAGTATTAGTGTATTTTCGATGTAAAACTGACGGCGGAGCTGACGTAATTAAAATTGCTGCAAGCGGTGTTTTTAATTTAATTGAAGTAATCATTTGATCTAATTGTGAAAAATATTGATCTGTCGTTTGCTTATCAAAACTTTCATTAGTTCCTAAAGAAATAACAATTAAATCGGGTTGCAATGCAGGTAGTTGTTCAAAAAATAAAGGAAATTTATTATAATCAGCGCATTTAGAACCATTAACTCCTATGCCACTGTAAACAATTCCGGCTGAATTATTTTCTAAAATTAATCCATTTAAGGCATAATTTGTACTGTTTTGGTTGGGAATAATTGTAATTTTATCCAATGGATTTTCTGAAAAATAGTCATGAGACAACAAAGTTGCATCCAAATCAATAGGCAAAAAAGTGGTCTTAGTAACAAATCTAGGTTGCGTTTGTTTAGAAGGAATTGTTAGTATTTTTCCATCCCGAATCATATCGCTTTTTAACCCATTTGCTTTTTTTAAGGCTTTTAATGAAACATTGTATTTATCGGCAATTCCGCCTAATACTTCACCAGGCTTAACTTTATGAGTTACTCGTTTAGGTACTTTTGTTTCAATGATAGTATTTTTACTGGAAACCGAAACATCAAATAAATCAGTGTTTTGCGGCGTAATTATTTTTAAATGAGTAAAATGATATTTTGGATCCTTAACTTCTAATTGTATTGAAAAATCGGAAGTAGCTGTTTCTAAAGCAATACCGCTTAACCCAACAGATTTAGAACGATCGGCATATAAATTTCGTACACTTTGAAAATCACCCGATGCGGTAAATCGAATGGGAGCACTATTATTCGTTTTTGCAACGCTATAAGGGAACGTAAACCCAAAACCGGCATTCCCAAAAGTATCTTGCATTTTATTTCGCATTCGAGCCGTAAATAAATCGGCTTGTATGTGCGAATCTCCAATATGCACTACATTTAATTTTCCTGTTTTTGTTTGCTCTAAATGATATAATCGTTCATAAAAGGCAACAATAGCACTAGCATTTTGAATTGAATTTTTATCAAACGTAACCTCAACCGAATCAACAATTGTTGAATCAATCACTACAAAAGTAGAATCTACTTCTTGCGCAAAACTGAAGGAAGTCAATAAAAATAAAAATACTATTATGCTATTCTTCATGTATAGAATCGTTTTTGAAGATAACCGCTTCTTTTTTTACAGGCGTAATTGGTTTACGTTTTTTTCGTAAATTTTTATACGTTTCATATCCTTGATTAATTTGACTAAAAATAATATTAGCCACTTCTTTTGCGCCACGATGATTAAAATGGGTATAATCTTTATTTGCTTTTGCTGGAACTGCTTCAACCCATTGAACCATTGAACCGTTACCTCCCATTAAAGTAAACAAATTAACAAAACTTGATTCTGATTTGATAGCATATCTTTTTTGAGCGGTATTTAAAGGAACAACAGCCGAATCTGTTTTCATTTCTAAACCATATTTTGTTGATTTATCGGCTGTAGAAATAATTAAAATTGACACTCCTGGAAAACATTCTTTCAAATGTTGAACCACTTTAGTCATTCGTTTTTCATACCAAGTGTAATTTAATGTACCATAGTTCAACACATTTGCTCCATATTGTAATACTATTAAATCATAATCTAATTTGGCATGAAACGCTTTCATAATGGATTTATCAAAAGTTCCTAGTGGCAATCCTGAATTTCCTCTATTCGAAAAATTATCAACATGAACCCCTTTACCATCATCAAAATTAACGCCATAAAAAGGAATTGAATCGGCTTTTGAAAAATTAACTTTAAGACTTTTTAAATTTCCGTCTGACAAGGTTAAAGTATTCAGTAAATTATTTGGCACTAATTTTTTTCCAATGGTATCACCAACATTAAAAAATACTCTTCCCGATTTGTTTGAAGAACTTCCATAAAATAAGGTAGGTCTGTTTAATTCTGTAGCAAATTTTGTCTTGGTTGCTTTATACTTTACCCAAGCCACATTTGAAGTATCATTAGCAAAAAATACATGGCCATTAACACCAAAAGCTCTTGAAGGATGTTTAACTTTTAAATAAGATTGTGTTTTCCAATTTCCCGAAAACTCATGTATAATTGAGCTTCTTGAACTGGCTGATTCAGAAGTAATATTAACAAAACCAACGCCTTTTCCGCCAAATCGTTCTTGTAAATACGTCCTAAAATCTTTCACAATTAAGTCGCCATCGGTCATAGAATCTCCAAAATAGGCTATACGAACATTTCCTTGTTTTTTAGTTTCTAATTGATATAATTTCTCAAAAAAAGTCACCAAATATTGGTTTCCTTGATATTCATCAAATGTTTCATCAGGAAATTTTATTCCGTTTACCACTTTGAAATCAATAATTGTATTAGACAATGTATCTTTTTCTTTTATTGCACCCTCTTCGGCAATTGCTTCAAGCAACAAACTATCAACCACTACGTTTTTAGAGTTGACTGTGCTTTCTGGAAAAATTTTCTTGGGTAAAAATTCTTTAAAAACAATAAAAGATAGGGTTGAGAAAACCACTACCAATAATGCCTGAATAAAATATTTTGATGTGTTCATTTAATAAAATTCCAATTTTTAAATTCCAGAATGCAAACTAGAAACTCCTCACTTTCAACTCCTAACTCTAATTACATTCGTTCAGGAACATCAATTCCTAACAACTGGAAAGCAATTTTAATGGTATTTCCAACCGATTTTGACAACTGTACCCTAAACACTTTTTTATCGTGATGTTCTTCGCCTAAAATCGAAACTTGCTGATAGAACGAATTGAATTCTTTTACCAATTCATAGGTATAATTTGCAACCAATGCTGGACTATGATTCTCAGCTGCGTTTTGAATAATCTCAGGGAATAGTTGTACTTGTTTGATCAATTCTTTTTCTTTTTCATGTAACTCTAATCCCGAAATTGAAGTCGAAGTATCAAAATCTGCTTTTCGTAAAATAGATTGAATTCTAGCATATGTATATTGTATAAACGGACCTGTATTTCCTGCAAAATCAACTGATTCTTCTGGGTTGAACATCATTTGCTTTTTCGGATCTACCTTCAACATATAATATTTTAATGCGCCTAAACCAATTGTCTTGAACAAAACCGCTTTTTCGGCATCTGAATAACCATCCAGTTTTCCTAAATCTTCTGAAATAGTTTGAGCTGTCGTCGTCATTTCTGCCATTAAATCATCGGCATCAACAACAGTTCCTTCACGCGATTTCATTTTTCCTGAAGGTAATTCTACCATTCCATATGACAAATGATACAAGCTATCTGCCCAATCAAATCCTAATTTTTTCAAGATTAAGAATAACACTTTGAAATGATAATCTTGCTCGTTTCCAACGGTATATACCATTCCACCCACATCTGGAAAATCTTTCACACGTTGGATTGCTGTTCCAATGTCTTGCGTCATATAAACCGCTGTTCCGTCTGAACGAAGCACGATTTTTCGATCTAAGCCATCCGCAGTTAAATCAATCCAAACTGAACCATCTAGATCTTTCTCAAAAATGCCTTTCTCTAAACCGAACTGTACTACTTCTTTTCCAAGCAAATAGGTGTTTGATTCATAATAATAGCTGTCAAAATTTACCCCAAGGTTTTTGTATGTTTGTTCAAAACCATCATATACCCATTGGTTCATGGTTTTCCAAAGTGCAATAACTTCTGGTTTTCCATTTTCCCAATCCAAAAGCATTTGTTGTGCTTCTAAAATAGAAGGTGCTAGTTTTTTTGCTTCGTCTTCGGTTTTACCTTGAGCGATTAATTCAGAAATTTCTTTCTTGTACTGTTTGTCAAATTCAACGTAGAAATTCCCAACCAATTTATCACCTTTCAATCCTGTTGATTCTGGCGTTTGACCGTTTCCGAATTTTTGCCAAGCCAACATGGATTTACAAATGTGAATACCTCTATCGTTGATGATTTGTGTTTTATATACTTTTTTTCCCGAAGCCTTTAAAATTTCGGCAACCGAATACCCTAATAAATTATTACGAATATGTCCTAAATGCAAAGGCTTGTTCGTGTTTGGTGAAGAATATTCAACCATTACCGCTTTTTCACCTTCTTTTGAAGCGACAAAACCAAACGTTTCGTTATTTTTAATAGAATTGAAAAAATCTATATAAAAAGCATCCGAAATCACTATGTTTAAAAACCCTCCAACTACATTAAACTTAGCCACTTCATTTACGTTTGCTACTAAGTAATTTCCTATTTGAGTTCCTATTTCAACCGGATTGCCTTTTAATACTTTTACCAACGGAAAAACAACCATAGTTATATCACCCTCAAAATCTTTCCTAGTAGCCTGAAATTCAATTTTTTCGATAGAAATATCGAACAATTCTTCAACTGCTTTTTGGATGTGTTTTGTTAATGTGTGATGTAATGTCATTTTAAGCTAATTTTTAGAACGCGCAAAGGTAATAAATAGTAAGTAGTGATTTATAAATAGCACTTAGTTTTTTTAACTTTTATAAAATCATTTGTATAAAAATGTAACAATAAAGTCATTTTTGAGTCTATTAATTAAAACATTTACTATCATTAACTATTTAAAATGAAATTAAAATTAATTATTACCTGCCTATTATGCGGTTTTTTTTACGGATTTTCTCAAAATTCAGGAAGTATCAAAGGAAAAGTAATCGACAAAAATTCGAAACAAGCGTTGCCTTACGTTAATATTGTTGTCAAAGACAACAATAAAATTGTTACAGGAGGCGTAACCAAAGACGATGGTAGCTTCACAATCAATCAGTTAGCACTTCAAAAATATACTATCGAAATTCAGTTTATTGGCTATACAACTAGTATAAAAAATATTGATTTAACTAATGATGCAAATTATAATTTTGGGATAATTGCTATACAAGAAGATGTTACCGAATTAAAAGAAGTTCAAGTAGTTTCAGAACGATCTAGTATGGTTCAAAAAATTGATCGAAAGGTCATCAATGTAGGGAAAGATTTGATTGCTTCTGGTACAACTGCTTCTGAAATAATGAACAACATTCCAACGGTTAGTATTGACCCTCAAACTAAAGAAATTAGTATGAGAGGCAATAGCAATGTGCGTGTTTTAATTGATGGAAAACCATCGAATGTTTCCATTGAACAATTATTACAGCAAATTCCTTCGGCATCGATTAAACAAATTGAATTAATAACCAATCCTTCAGCAAAATATAACCCAGAAGGAATGAGCGGAATCATCAATATTATTTTGCATAAAAATTCGCAAGATGGTTTTAATGGCTCAATCAATACGGGAGTTACTTTTGGAATTACACCAAAAACAAATTCGGCTTTAAACCTCAATTATCGTGTAGGAAAAGTAAATTTTTATACCAATTATGGTTTCAATCACGGGATTAATGCCAATAACGGTTTTGTAGACAGCGAAAGACCTGGTCAAGAAAACTATCAAAATTTTAAATTTAAAAATAAAAATAGTTCGCATTTGATTAAATTAGGAATGGATTATTACATCAATGATAAAAATACTTTATCAGCTTATACCAATCAAAGTTTTACTGATGGTTCTGGAAATGGCTTAACAACAGTTGTTTATGAAAATTTGATTAATAGAAATACCACACAGCTTTTTGGAAGTTCAAGCAATAATAAAAACCAGACTTACGATGTAGTTTTTAAACACGATTTTGACAAAAAAGATGAAAATTTAGAACTTCAATTGAATTACTCACATACTGTGAATGATGAAAATACAAAATATAATGAAACTATTTTTAATCCAACACAATCATACGATCGAACTAATTTAGTTAACGGAACGACCGATTATTTCCAATTTAATGCCGATTATGTAAATCCAATATCTGAAAGTACAAAAATTGAATTGGGTGTTGAAACTCGAATTCAAAATTCGGGAAATCGATTTAACGATATTAATCCTAGTTTTTCTAGTGCAAATAATGGCTTTGATTTTGGGAGAAATATTTATTCGGCTTATACCAATGTTAGTAAACAAATTGGAAAATGGAGTGGTCAATTAGGAGTTCGTTTAGAATATTTTGATTTGGAAGCCAATTTTGCCATCAATGAAACCAATCCAGCTTTTAGTGATACACAAAATATTTCGGATGATTTATTTACCATTTATCCTTCTGCATTTTTTACGTATACGGCAAATGAAAATAATTCCTTTAACTTCAATTATTCGAGAAGAGTTGACCGACCAAGTATTGGGCAAATTAGTCCAATTAGAGAATGGACAACACCTTTAATGGAATCGAGAGGTAATCCTGAATTGGATCCACAATTCACTAATTCGTTTGAAGTAAATTATACCCGAAATACAAAATTAGGTTCAATTACAAGTGGTGTTTTTTATAGAAATATTTCTGATGAAATTTCAAGAACAGTTTATAATGACCCGAACAACGTAAACAGAAATATTTTATCATATGATAATTTTGACAACAATAATGCCTATGGTATTGAGTCTTCGGCTAATTTAAAATTCACCAAATGGTGGTCTGTTAATGCGAGTGCTGATGTGTATTTTAAAACAGCTAAAGGAACCATTCAAAATGCATCTACTAATACGTTAGAAAATGCTGAAGTAGATGTAACCACATTTAACACTAGAATCAACAACAGTTTTACAGCCACTAAAGATTTGCGTTTTCAATTATTTGGAATGTATAGAGGACGCGACAAAGGCTTACAATATGATAGAAAAGCAATGTATAAAATGGACTTTGGAGCTACCTATAACGTCTTAAAAGGAAAAGGCACCATTACTGCGCGCTATAATGACGTTTTTGAAAACATGCGTTTTGCGTTTGATGGAAACATTCCGTTTAGACAACAAGGAGCATTTTATTGGGAAAGTCAAACATTTTATGTGGGATTCAACTATATTTTTGGAGGCGGAAAAAACCGTGCTTTAGATAGAAAACAACGAGACGCCAACGAAACTCAAGGCGGTGGCGGAATGTTCTAGCCTCCCCTAACCCCTCCAAAAGAGGGGAATTCATATACCATAAAAAAGCGCTCTGAGATTTCAGAGCGCTTTTTATCTATATTCTATTTTCTTTGTTCTATACTCTAAAAATTACCATCTAATAATCACACTTCCCCAAGTAAAACCAGAACCAAAAGCGGCTAAAACTACTAAATCGCCTGATTTGATTTTACCCTGTTCCCAAGCTTCCGTTAAGGCAATTGGAATAGAAGCTGCGGTGGTATTTCCGTATTTTTGAATATTATTGAAAACCTGATCATCGGTTAATCGAAATTTCTGTTGAATGAATTGTGCTATTCTCAAATTCGCCTGATGCGGCACCAAAAGATTTATATCGGAAACTTGCAAATCATTCGCTTGTAATCCTTCATTAATCACTTCACTAAAACGAACAACCGCGTTTTTAAATACAAATTGCCCATTCATATACGGAAAATAACTTTCGTCATTAGGATCGTTATCGGCAATAATATCGGTTACCCAACGTTTTCCCATACCTGGTGCAATTAACGCTAATTCTTCTGCATGTTGCCCTTCGGAATGCAAATGGGTTGATAAAATTCCTTTGGTTAAATCTTCTTCTCTTGATAGCACGGCTGCACCTGCTCCATCACCAAATATTACTGAAACACCTCTTCCTCTGGTAGTCATATCCAATCCAGTAGAATGTAGTTCTGAACCTATCACTAAAACATTTTTATACATTCCGGTTTTGATGTATTGATCGGCTATTGAAATCGCATATACAAATCCCGAACATTGATTACGAACATCTAATGCACCAACTGTTCTTAAACCTAAATCGCGTTGCACTAAAACACCTGGACCCGGAAAATAATAATCTGGACTTAAAGTTGCAAAAATGACAAAATCAATATCTTCCTTAGCCACACCCGAACGCTCAATTGCAATTTTAGCAGCTTTTACACCCATTGAAGTGGTGGTATCTTCTCCTCTAATTACATGTCGGCGTTCTTGAATTCCTGTGCGCTCTTGAATCCACTCATCGTTGGTTTCCATAATTTTTGACAGGTCATCATTTGTAACTATATTTTCGGGAACATAATATCCTAATCCTGATATTTTTGTGTGGTACATAGCTTTTTCGAATTAAATTTTAGGGTACAAAAATACGAAATAATTAAATTGGGATTATTTAATTGTCGTTAGTTATTGTTAAAAAAACCTTACTTCCTGTTTCCAATTCCTTTTCACTTTCAAAAAAAAGAGTTTGGTTTTCAAATTTAGCTTCTATAAGGTATTGATTACCTCTAAAATAAGAAAAAAGCACTCCTACGACTAAATCTGATTTGTTAGTGATTTTCAACTGATGCGGATAAACCAAATATTGTTTTCCTTTAAAGACAAATTCATTCACATCGCCAAAAAGGGATGCTATATATTTGTCATTTAACTGATTATAAATTTTTTTTGGTTTACCAATGGCGATTGTTTCTCCTTCTTTTAATATTAATACTTCATCTGCAAAGGATAACACATCGGTACTATCGTGAGTTGCAACAATACACGTTATGTTCTTTTGTTTCAAATAAGTGAACAATTTTCTTCGTAGACTGTTTTTTCTAAAATTATCAATATGACTAAATGGCTCGTCTAACAATAAAACTTCGGGTTCAAGGGCTAAAACTTTTGCTAGAGCAACGCGCTGCATTTGTCCGCCACTTAAAAGTTTTGCCTTTGTATGTTTATATTCGAACATGTCAACGAGTTCTAAAAGTTCGTCAATACGCTTTTGTTTTGCTTCAGGATAAAAATTAGATAAAAACTTACCCACATTTTCTCCAACTGTAACATAAGGCATTAAATCAAAATCTTGTGCCAAATATTTCATAAATGACATTCCAGGTATGAGGTAAAACTTTGGACCTAAAATTTGTTCATTTTTCCAAAAAATATTGCCCGAATCACAATCATACAAGCCATATATTAATTTTAGCAACGTACTTTTTCCGCAACCACTTTCGCCAATAATTGCCAACTGTTCGCCTTCATTCAAGATAAAATCTATTCCTTTTAAGATAGACTTTTCTTGGTAGGCAAATTCCTGAATAGTGACTTGGAGCATGAAAATATTCTACTTATTATTTACAGTTTTGATATTCCTTTGCAATAGTAATTAAATTTGACTCTATTTTTAAATCAAATTGATTTCCTTTTATATCTGTTGCCAAAGTTTTACAAGCTTTTAAGTAATCTGCAAGAACAGGATTTAATTCTTCCGTACTTCTTTTATCAATCATTTGCCCTTTATCTTCAGAAGGAATTTTAAACACATATCTTTCTGTTTCAACAGGATCTTGTAGTACCATTATTTTAGTTTCTTTGTGAATTAATTGATAAAAATATGAGTTGTCAAAACTAAAATTTGTCATGTTTTGTAATTTTTTCATTGAATCACCTTTTACTGGCATTCCATAATAAAATATAGGAGCTGCGCCATCGGTTATGCAAAAATATACTTTAGAATTTGCTTTAAATGTTTTTGTACGCTCTTGTTTTTTCTCATTCAAATAAGTTATTGAAACCGTCTTTCCAAATTTATCTGCAGTTTCTTCTGGCAATACTTGGCCCGTTTCATTAATATCTAACATTTGAAAATTAATACTTATGATTCCATCTAATCGCTTACCATCTTCATCAATTAAATAACCATTTCGTTTATAGATATTTACACTTCTCTCTTTTGCTAAATTAACTTTTGCTTGATATAATTTGTTTTTTTCATCCCTAACTTGATGTCCCAAAGTATAGCCTCTAGCTACAAAGTCACATAAAAATTCGTATAAAAAAGTTGAATTAGTATGGCTATACATGCTCTTCGTATAATATTCATAATTTTTACCATCAAAGGTTGAAATGGCGTAATTGTCAAATGATTTTGTAGAAGCTAAAGAAGCAACTTGATTTCCATCTATATCTGTGATGTAGACATAAGTTGTAGGACCATTACCAACTACATAAGGATTCGCAGTCATTCGCCCTACAATAGTTAATTTTCCATTAATATAAAAGGTAATCGATTTATCATTTTGAATTTGTGGGTTATACTGGCTTTTAACCTGTTGAATTTTTCTTTTTTGTTCGTCAGCTTCAAATTTTGAAGCTGCAACAATTTTTCCATATTTTTCACTCAAACTTTCTCTTGAAGTTTCAAAAAAAGATTGTAATGACTTATCATTTATACCATTTGCATCAATTAGATTATATTTAACTGATAAATTGTGTGCGATAATTCTTTTTACATCAAATGCCGTAATTAAAACATCGTGAGGTATTTCTGTTTTTTGCTTACCATCAGCAGAAGTTACTTCTAACCATTGATAAAACTGCGTAGCATTAACGTTTAAACCTTTAATATCAACTGAAAATTTTTTCTCCCCCGCTAATGTTGCAAAATCATAATGATCTCTGAACGGCTCTGTTATGACAGCAATTTCTGCCTTATCATATAGTATTTTATCTTTTTTAATTTGGATTTTTTGACCAAAAGCAGCAATAGAAAATACTAATGCTAAGAATAACTGTCTCATTTAATTTTCTTTTATATTAAGATGTAAATATATTAAAAATAATACCAATACAAAAAGAGACATATGAATATACTTCTAAATGTCAATTTGTCATTTTAATGAGTTTGGTACTTAATTTGACTAAAAGTAGATATAAAAATAAATTAAAATAGTACAGATATGGCAACAGGAAAAATTAACGTTTCAGTAGAAAACATCTTTCCCCTAATTAAAAAATTCTTGTATAGTGATCACGAAATTTTCCTTCGAGAATTAGTGTCAAATGCAACCGACGCTACTTTAAAATTAAAACATTTAACCAGCATTGGTGAGGCAAAAGTTGAGTATGGAAATCCTAAAATAGAAGTTAAAATCGATAAAGAAGGAAAAAAATTACACATTATCGACCAAGGTTTAGGTATGACAGCAGACGAGGTTGAAAAATACATCAATCAAATTGCTTTTTCAGGTGCAGAAGAGTTTTTAGAAAAATATAAAGATTCTGCCAAAGATTCTGGAGTTATTGGTCATTTCGGACTAGGATTTTATTCGGCGTTTATGGTGGCTTCTAAAGTGGAAATTATAACCAAATCTTTCAAAGATGAACCAGCGGCGCATTGGACCTGTGATGGAAGTCCAGAATTCTCATTAGTTCCTCACGATAAAACAGATAGAGGAACCGAAATCATCTTACATATTGCAGAAGATTCGTTAGAATTTTTAGAAGAGTCTAAAATTCGTGAATTGTTGACCAAATACAACAAATTCATGCCTATTCCAATTAAATTTGGAACAAAAAAAGAAGCGCTTCCAAAACCAGAAGACGCGCCAGAAGATTACAAAACAGAATACATTGATGTAGATAACATAATCAATAATCCAAATCCGGCTTGGACCAAACAACCGAGCGATTTATCGGAAGAAGATTATAAAAACTTTTATCGCGAATTGTATCCAATGCAATTTGATGAACCGTTATTCAACATCCATTTGAATGTAGATTATCCGTTTAACTTAACTGGTATTTTATATTTCCCAAAATTATCTTCGGATTTACAAATTCAGAAAGATAAAATTCAATTGTACCAAAATCAGGTTTTCGTAACGGATAATGTAGAAGGAATTGTTCCTGAATTCTTGATGATGTTAAAAGGTGTGGTGGATTCGCCAGATATTCCATTAAACGTATCGCGTTCTTATTTGCAAGCCGATGGAAATGTAAAGAAAATTTCAAATTACATTACCCGAAAAGTAGCCGATAAATTAAAATCGTTATTCAACGAAAATCGAGAAGATTTTGAACAAAAATGGAACGATATTAAAATTGTATTGGAATATGGAATGCTTTCCGAACCAAAATTTTATGAAAAAGCAGGTGATTTTGTAGTGTATCCAACGACTGAAGAAAAATATTACACTTTGGCCGAACTAAAAGAAACACTTGCACCAAATCAAACCGATAAAAACGGAAAACTAGTTGTTTTATATGCGTCAAATAAAGAAACACAACACAGTTATATTGATATTGCAAAGGCAAAAGGATATCAAGTCTTATTGCTAGATTCGCCAATTGTGTCGCATTTAATCCAAAAATTAGAAGCTGATAATGAGAACCTAACTTTTGCTCGAGTTGATGCCGATCATATTGATAAATTAATTGAAAAAGAGGAAGTTCAAATTTCGAAATTAAGCGATGACGAACAAACGAACTTAAAATCGATTTTAGAGGCAATTGTACCAAAAGCAAATTATACCGTTCAGTTAGAACCAATGGATAGCAATGCTGCTCCTTTTATGATTACACAACCCGAATTTATGCGTAGAATGAAAGAAATGAGTGCATCTGGCGGAGGTGGCATGTTTGGCATGGGCAACTTCCCAGATATGTATAATTTGGTCGTAAATTCAAACTCTACTTTAGCCACTACCATTTTACAAACCGAAGATAAATCAGCACAAGAATTGTTAGTAAAACAAGCGTTAGATTTAGCAAAAATTTCGCAAGGCTTATTAAAAGGTGAAGAATTAACGGCTTTTGTAAAACGTAGTTTTGAAACGTTGAAATAATTCAAAATCTTTCTGAACTTAATTCTGAAAATAATTTAATCCTGATAGGCTTGAAACCTGTCAGGATTTTTTTTATTACGCAGCTTAATTTGTTGTAAATTTGAACCATAAAATAAATATCATGACACTTTCAATAGAAACTCCTGCCCTACTTTTTTCGGCCACTTCATTAATTTTATTGGCTTACACTAATCGATTTTTAACCATTGCACAAATTATTCGTAACTTGAAAAAGTCATACGAAGACAATCAGAACAAAAGTATTTTATTGGAAATCAAAAATTTAAACCTGCGCTTAACACTTATTCGTTATATGCAGCTTTTTGGGGTAATGTGTTTGTTTCTTTCGGTTTTTGCTATGCTTTTACTCTATATTGGGCAAGAAACCATTGGAATTTATATTTTTGGTGCAAGCTTACTTTGTTTACTCATTTCATTAGGAATTTCTTTTTGGGAAATTAGCATTTCAGTTATTGCACTTCGTGTTCATTTAAAAGATTTAACAGACGACATTAAATAGTCATTAATAAATCTGTTGAATATTTTAATTTTTTATATTTAACGTCCTTAAGAAATAAATTAATGAAAAACAATAAAGTAATTAAAGGCATTTTTTTAGTTGCGCTAGGAGCAACAAGTTATGGAATGTTAGCCACATTTGTAAAACTAGCATATAAAGAAGGCTTTACCACGGCAGAAGTTACTTCTTCGCAATTCATTTATGGAATAATTGGCGTTTTATTTATCAATTTATTTCAAAGAATCAAAAACAAGAACAGCGCCACAAAAGCCAATTCCAAAAATATTTTGCACTTAATGATCGCCGGAACTTCTATGGGAATGACGAGTGTATTTTATTATTTAGCTGTAAAATATATTCCAGTATCAATTGGTATTATATTACTTATGCAAACCGTTTGGATGGGTGTTTTACTCGAATGGTTTTTGGATAAAAAAGCACCCTCGATACAAAAGACATTAGCTGTTTTGGTAGTAATCATTGGAACTGCATTTGCCATCAATATCTTTAAAATTAATTTCAATGATACAACTATAGATTGGACAAAAGGACTATTTTGGGGATTATTAGCTGCTGCATCCTTTACAACCACTATGTTTACCGCCAATAAAGTGGCACTGGGAATTTCATCTGCTCAACGAAGCCTTTTTATGCTCTTAGGTGGTGCTATTATTGTTTTTGGATTCGGAATTTATACACAAACGACCGAATTTAATTTTGAAATTTTCACCAAATGGGGAATTGTATTAGCGCTTTTTGGAACGATTATCCCGCCAATGTTGCTTAATGCTGGATTCCCGTTAACGGGAATTGGGTTAGGAAGCATTGTTTCCTCATTAGAATTGCCTGTTTCGGTATTAATGGCTTATTTCTTTCTCAATGAAGAACTACAGTTGATTCAATGGATTGGAATCCTTTTGATTATTTTAGCAATCGTAATTATGAATATTCAATTCAATAATCCGGTAAAAAAGAAGTAAATTAGCACAACAAAACTTTGTTTAAATTATGCTAGATTTATTTCCAAAAGAAAAAATTATTCTTCCATTACCCGATGCTGTTTTTGAATATTATCCAAATTTCTTTTCTTCAGAAGAAGCAGATGTTTTGTTTGAAAAATTACTGAACGAGACACCTTGGCAGCATGATGAAATTACAATCTTTGGAAAAAAAATTCTACAGCCCAGATTCACTTGTTTATTTGGAAACGAAGGAAAACCATACTCCTACTCTGGGATAACCATGCAACCTCAGCGATGGAATACTACTTTAATGCATGTTAAAAATGAAATTGAAAAAGTTAGCGATCATCACTTTACAACTGTATTGGCTAATTTATATCGCGATGAAAAAGACAGTAACGGTTGGCATGCCGATAACGAACGAGAACTCGGAAGAAATCCAATAATTGCTTCAGTTAGTTTTGGCGAGGAACGAAGATTTCAATTGAAACATATTACAAATAATGAGATAAAATTAACTCTAAAACTTAACCATGGTAGTTTATTACTCATGAAAGAAGGTAGTCAAATTCATTATAAACATCAAATTCCAAAAGAGACACAAACAAAAAAACAAAGAATAAATTTAACTTTCAGGACCATTTTATAATTTTTTTTCAAAAATAAACCTATCACAATCTACTTTTTTAAAAAATCCTAAAAAAACAAACCATCCGCATTTTGAATTTATTTTTTTACTAATATTGAGGTATTAACCATCAAAATAGATTGAAATAGAATTCCTTGAAGGAAAATTTTGTTTAAACAAATGAAAAAGAAGAAAATTTCAGAATTTGACAACGAAACTCTAGACAGAGTAGTTGCTATGGCTCAAGAGGAAAAAAAACCTTTTGAAGTGTTGAAAGTTGAATTTGGTGTAACTGAAAATGAAGTTACTGAACTAATGCGAAAACGATTATCTAAAGATAATTTTGAACTTTGGAAGAAGAAAGTAACTGCAAACAAACCAAAACCAAAACCTATAAAATATAACGAATTAGAAGACGATGATTTAGATAGTAAATATTACTTCAAAAATAAATTCGATTAATAAATTAACTCTTGCACTGCAGGAGTTTTTTATTTACAAAACTAAAACTTAGCAATTAATTAATTCACAAGGAATAATTTTATAAAAATTAATTGTAACAATTTATTCATTTTTTCTACTTATGTTAAAAATTATATTTAAAATGAAAAAAATATTTCTTTCACTAACCTTAGTGATTTTTCTTTGGAATGGTGCTTTTGCTCAAAAAAGTAAGTCAGCAAAAAACGAAGTAGCTGTTACCATTGATTTAGTAAATGTAGTAGATGATAAAGTAATGGTTAGCATAGTTGCTCCAACTTTCACTACTGAAACAGCAACTTTTCACATCCCTAAAACAGTGCCTGGAACTTATTCTGAAGATGATTATGGTCGATTTGTAGAAAATGTTAAAGCTTTTGATGCTAAAGGTAAGGCATTACCAATTGCAAAAACAGACGAAAATACATATGAAATTTCAAATGCTAAAAAACTTTCAAAAGTTACTTATTTAGTGAATGATACTTATGACACTGAGAGCGGTGGTGGATTTGGAGAAGGTGATGATGTATTTTCACCTGCTGGAACAAACATCAATGCGGGTGTGAATTTCATGTTAAACACACACGGTTTTATTGGTTATTTTAAAGGAAAAGAAGAAACGCCTTATAAACTTACGGTACTTCATCCTGAAACCTTATTAGGAGTATCTGCAATGACTGATTTAGATGCTAGCGCAACTTCAGATGTTTTTGAAATGCCGAAATATGCTAATTTGGTTGAAATGCCAATTATGTATTCTAAACCTGATTTTACCTCGTTCATGGTAGATGATATGGAAATCATCATTAGTGTGTATTCGCCAACTGGAAAATATACCGCACAACAAATTACGCCCCACATGGAAAACATGATGAAAGCTCAAAAGCGCTTTTTAGGCCCAATAAATTCTACGAAAAAATATGCCATTTTATTGTACTTATCTGATATGGCGGCACAAGACGCAAAAGGATTTGGTGCTTTAGAACACCCAACTTCAACTACTGTAGTAATGCCAGAAATGATGGGATTAGAAATGCTACAAGAACAATTAAAAGACGTGGTATCACATGAATTTTTCCATATTGTAACACCACTAACTGTTCACTCTAATGAAATTCAGTATTTTGATTTCAACAATCCGCAAATGTCTGAACATTTATGGATGTATGAAGGCGTAACCGAATATTTCGCTAATTTATTCCAAGTGAATCAAGGTTTAATCGATGAAAAAGCATTTTTTGAAAGAATGGCAGGTAAAATTGCGCAATCTAGACAAATGAATGATACCATGAGTTTTACCAAAATGAGTAAAAACGTTTTGAATCCGCCATACAAAGATCAATATATTAATGTATATCAAAAAGGAGCGTTAATTGCAATGTGTGTAGACATTCTAATTCGTGAAAACAGCAATGGTAAAAGAGGAATCTTAAACCTAATGCAAGATTTAGCTACAGAATACGGAACTAAAAAAGCATTCAAAGATGAAGAATTATTTGCTAAAATTACACAATTAACTTACCCTGCTGTTGGTGAATTTTTTACTACTTATGTGGCTGGTGAAACCCCAATTCCTTATGAGCAATTCTTTGCAAAAATGGGAGTTACCGAAGCAACTATGGAAGTTACAGGAAATCCATTTTTGAAAGATCAATCGCAACCCTATATCACAGTTGATCCTACTACTAAAGAGATAATGATTTTACCTGAGATTGAGTTGAATGTTTTCTTTACAACTTTAGGTATTAAGAACAACGATAAGTTACTTGCAATTAACGATAAAAATTATAATTTAGATAATATCTATGATCTAATTATGGCAAGTATGAATTGGAAAGATGGTGAAACTATTTCGGTAAAAATCAATCGTGATGGAAAAGACCAAACCATTTCAGGAAAAATAGTAATGCCAAAAGAAAAGCAAGATGGCTACCAAGCAACAGATGACAGTAAAAAAGCCGTTAGAGAAGCTTGGCTAAAAGGATAATATCATAATATTAAAATTGAATCCTCAAAGTACAAGGTATTTTGAGGATTTTTTATTTACTTTGCCATCACAAAATAAAAAAATCAAATGAAAAAAATAGCGTTAGCAGCATTTACTCTTTTTACTTTGTTTGCTTGTGAAAAAAAAGAGACTATTGAAGGAGCAAACGTTCATATAACCGGAAATATTGAAGGACTTGGACAAGGAAAATTGTATATACAAAAAATACAAGATTCTACATTAGTGGTGTTAGATAGTATTCAAATTAAAGGAGACTCCCATTTTGAAAGTCATCTACAACTAGATAGCCCTGAAATGCTATATTTATTTTTAGACCGAGGACAAACTAATTCAATAGATAATAGTCTGCCATTTTTTGCCGAACCTGGAACAATTTCTATTGAAACCACACTTAAACACTTTTTTGCTGATGCCAAAATAAAAGGTTCTAAAAACCATGATTTATGGGTAGAATTTAATAAAATTAATAAACGATTTAACGATGAGAATTTAAATCTAATCGAGAAACGTTTGAAAAACGATTTAAAACCAAATCAAAAAACAGCAGACAGTATTGAAACTGCTTATCAAAAATTATTAATTAGAAAATATCGTTACACAGCAAATTATGCCGTGACCCATGGTGAATATGAAATAGCACCTTATTTAGCACTTTCTGAAATTGCTGATATTACCATTCCTTATTTAGATACGATTCAAAAAAGTATGAAACCAAAAGTAGCGCAATCAAAATATGGAAAAATGCTTACCCAATATATTAAAGAAAGAAAAGTAACAGAAAAGAAATAAATTTACACCCAAAATATAAAACAAAAAACCATCACAATGTGATGGTTTTTTTTCTTTAGAGCCGATGGAGGGACTCGAACCCACGACCTGCTGATTACAAATCAGCTGCTCTAGCCAGCTGAGCTACACCGGCAACTCTAATGCGGTGCAAATATAATTCTGAAATTTAAAATTCCAAAAAAAATCAGCACTTTTTATTGCATTATTTCTAGTTTAATTCGTTTATTTTTGCAACAAATTGATTAGCAGCTTCTTCGTAATCTTTACGAATTAGTTTAAAATGTGCTTTTTTGTTTTCTACGTCTTTTTGATTTGCTCTTGTCATTAAAGAATCAAAAGTTTCATAAATTTCATCAACTAATTTATCTGAAGCTTCAGTTGGTTTTCCTACTGTAGTCATTTCCCATACGTAAACGATATTAACAATATCACCTAAAACGTAGTTGATTTCTTTTTTCAAGTTTTTAACGCTTGCCATTTTTTATTTATTTAAAATTTGATGCAAAATTACATAATATATTTTGTTCTCAATACATTATATCGAAATTTCTAATAGTGTGGCTTTTCCTTTAAGAGTAAGAGAATCAATAATTGCGGGAATTAAAATGGTATCTCCCATTTGATATTGTATAATATCGCCATTAATAATTACTTCAAAATGCCCATTGGTACACATAAAAACTGTAAAGGATTCCTTAGTTTTTTTCCAACTATAAAAATCTTGCAATGCAATGATGCTGGTCGTAAAATAAGAACAATTGACTACTTGCGAAGATTGATTTTGTACTTCAGGATAATTGACTTTAGCATCTGTGGTATTGAAGTTGATAGCATCTAAAGCTAATTCGGTATGCAACTCTCTTCCTATTCCATTGTCATCTACTCTATCCCAATCATAAATTCGATAAGTAATATCGCTAGTTTGTTGAATTTCGGCAACCACAACACCTGCGCCTATTGCGTGAATAGTTCCTGTTTCAAGGAAAAAAACATCGCCTTGTTTTACAGGATATTCATTTAGTAAAGAAACTAAATTTTTATTTTCTAAAGCTTCTAGGTATTCATTCTGGTTCGAATTCTTTTTAAACCCAACAACCAATCGAGCCTCTGCATCGGCTTGCATTACATACCACATTTCGGTTTTACCAAAAGAGTTATGACGTTCTTTTGCTAATTCATCGTTTGGATGCAATTGAATAGATAAATCTTCTTTAGCATCAATAAACTTGAATAATAATGGAAACTGTTTCCCATATTGAGCAATTACCGATTTTCCAAGAATTTCTTCGGGATACAACTCAATAATATCATTAATGTTTTTTCCTTCCAATAATCCTGAATTCACGACACTTATATCTCCAGGAACTGTTGATATTTCCCAACTTTCGCCTGTTGTTTGCGAATCGCTATTTTTATGTAAATAGGATTTTAATTTGGTTCCGCCCCAAATACGGTCTTTTAAAATTGGTGAAAATGTTAACGGATAAAATTTCATAATCATTAAAATTGAATGCAAAGATGCAAAAATAATAGCAAAAATCACCTTACCAAATAAGGCTAACTACTTTATTACTTTGATTTAAGAGCAATTAAAGCTTTAGAAATGTGATCTCTAGCGCTTAAACTATCAAAAATATAAATGCATATACCAGAGGCATTAAAAACATAGGTCACTCTTCCAGGAATGAGTCCAAAAAGGGCTGAAGGAACACCAAATAATTTTCGTAATTTTCTATTTTCATCCGAAAGTAAAACAAACGGTAACTTATATTTTTGTTGAAAACCTTGATGCGATTGAATTGAATCGCCGCTTACACCAATAACTTCGGCACCTAAATCTTGAAAATCTTGATAGGCATCTCTAAAACTACAAGCTTGTGTAGTACAACCCGGTGTATTATCTTTTGGATAAAAATAAATCACCACGGGCTTATTAAGAATATGTTGGTTTGTAAAAGTTGTTCCGTCTTGCTTAAAGGCTGTAAAATTGGGTAAAGTATCTCCTATTTGAATTGCCATAATTAATTTCCTTTATAAGTAACAAAGTTTCTAGGCGTTTCATACAACGTAATTTCTAATTCTTTATCAAGCGCAATTACTTTTCGAAGTTTATTCCAAATTACAAAAGCAATATGTTCGGCAGTAGGATTTAAATCGAAAAATTCGGGAACATCTTCATTCAAATTTTTATGATCAAAAGCTTCTTCAATATGTAATTTAATTAAATCTGACAACACTTTAGTATCAATAACATATCCTGTTTCTTGATCAACTTCCCCAGTAACCGATACAATCAAATCATAATTATGCCCATGAAAGTTTGGATTGTTGCATTTTCCAAAAACTTCCTGATTTTTTTCCATAGACCAATCTTTGCGATACAAACGATGCGCGGCATTAAAATGGGCTTTTCTTGAAACAGTTATTTTCATAGGATTTTTGATTGTTGATTAACGATTTTTGATTGCTGAAGTATTCTTGACTCTTAAATCTAAATTCTTTATTCTTAAATTTTGTGATCTTCCAGATAGTGATAAAACTCGTCAAATATAATTTTAAACCAAACAGTATATAGCGCTGGATTTTGAATCATATCTTCTTTAATATCTTCAATTTTCATCCATTTCCAACTTTCCACTTCTTCTGGATTGATACTTGGAACTTCATTTGAATAGCCTATCATTACATGATCTAACTCATGCTCCGTTAAACCATTATCAAAAGGGGCTTTGTAAATAAAATGAAAAAGTTCTTTTAAATCGGCATTAAAACCCATTTCTTCATACAACCTGCGTTTACCAGCCTCAATGTTTGTTTCACCAGCACGTTGATGACTACAACAGGTATTGGTCCACAATAAAGGCGAATGATATTTGTGATGCGCACGTTGTTGTAACATAACTTCATTATTATCATTCAAAATAAAAACGGAAAAGGCTCTATGCAAAACTGCTTTTTCATGCGCTTCCATTTTATTCATAAGCCCAATAGGCTCGTCTTTTTCATTTACTAATATTACTTGTTCTTCTATCATAAAACACTGTATACTTGTCAAAAATACGAAAAAAGACAGGAAATACTAGTTAAATTATTGTTTGTACTAAGTTTAACGTTTGTTGAATTAAAATATACCTATTGAATATATGTAGAAAAGAAATATAAAACAGAAAAGTTTCAGTTATTTTAACTACTTTTGTAGTCTTGGTAAAGATAAATATTTCTTCTTGCAAAACTTTGACTCAAAGTAGGTTATACATTTTTGTTTATTTCGCTTGTGTGTTTTTATCCTTATACATTTAAAATAATATTAATTTTAATTACGAATTACATTTAATGGCTAGACCACAAGAAACTTTTAATAAAAAGGAACAAGAGAAACTTAGAGCAAAGAAAAAGAAAGAAAAACAAGAAAAAAAGGAAGCTCGAAAAGCTAATCCTAAATTATCTGGAGAAGATATCTATGTATATGTAGATGAAAACGGTCACTTGACTAATACACCTCCCGATCCTTCTAAAAAAATCATAGTTGATGTTGAAAGCATTGAAATAAACACTTCTAGAAGAACCGCTGCTGAAGAAGCACCTGTTGATCGTAGAGGAACTATTGATTTTTTCAACGAATCTAAAGGTTTTGGTTTTATTAAAGAAATTGAAACAGGTGAAAAATATTTTGTGCACATCAGTGGTTTGTTAGACGATGTAAAAGAAGGGAATTTAGTGACTTTTGAATTAGAAAAAGGCGCTAAAGGAATGAATGCTGTTAGAGTTAAAAAAATATAATTTTTGATCAATATATATACTAAATCACAGTGAAAGCTGTGATTTTTTTTATTTAGCCAAACTCTCAGCAATTTTCAAGGCACATTTTTCACCGTCAATTGCAGCTGAGATAATACCTCCGGCAAAGCCTGCTCCTTCTCCACAAGGATAAAGACCTTTTATTTGTGGGTGTTCCAATGAAAAATTATCTCTTGGAATTCGTACTGGTGATGATGTTCTACTTTCGGGCGCGTGTAAAATAGCTTCATTGGTCATGTAACCTCGCATTGCTTTACCAAATTGCACAAATCCTTCTCGCATGATTTGGGTTAAAAAACCAGGAAAAACTTGTCCTAATTCAACTGAAGTCGTACCTGGAACATAGGATGTTTTTGGAATATCGGATGAAACTTTATTTTGCGTAAAATCAACCATGCGTTGTGCAGGAACTTTTTGGGTTGAACCCGCTAAATGCCATGCTTTTTGCTCGATGGCTTTTTGAAATTCCATTCCCGCTAAGGGTCCAAATTTTTCAAAAGGCTTAAAATCTTCCAATTTTAATTCCACCACTATTCCTGAATTTGCTGTAGCTTGATCTCGTTTTGATGGCGACCAACCATTCGTAACCACTTCACCAGGAGCGGTGGCACAAGGCGCAATTACACCTCCAGGACACATACAAAAAGAATACATGCCACGCCCGTTGACTTGTTTTACGATAGAATAAGGAGCTGGAGGCAAATAATCACCTCTAAAATCGCACGAATATTGAATTTGGTCAATTAACTCCTGTGGATGTTCTGCCCTAACGCCTAACGCAAAAGGTTTGGCTTCAATTAAAATATTTTTTTTATGCAATAATTCGAAAATATCTCGAGCAGAATGGCCTGTGGCTAAAATAACTTTATTGGCCGAAATGATAGTCCCGTTCTGAAGAACAACACCCTGCATTTCATTGTTTTTCACTACAAAATCGGTCACTCGAGTTTCAAACAACACTTGGCCGCCACAAGCGATGATTTTTTCTCTGATGTCTTGAATAATTTGGGGTAATTTATTGGTTCCAATGTGCGGATGCGCCTCTACCATAATTTCAGGAGTAGCCCCAAAACCAACTAAAAGTGCTAAAATTCGATCTACATCGCCGCGCTTTTTAGAACGCGTATATAATTTTCCATCCGAATACGTTCCTGCACCACCTTCGCCAAAACAATAATTGGAATCTTCGTTTACAATGCCGTCTCTGTTAATTGCTTTTAAATCGCGACGACGACCACGCACATCTTTTCCTCGTTCTAAAACGATGGGTTTTAATCCTAATTCTATTAATTGCAAAGCAGCAAATAACCCTGCAGGACCAGCTCCTACAACAATTACTTCTTGTTTGTGGGCAACATTTGGATAATCGGGTAATTCAATTTTAGATTCAATATAGGCTTCTCCAACCAGAAAAACATGCGCTTTAATATTGATTTTTATCGCTTTCTGACGTGCATCAATCGAACGCTTTACAACCACTACTTTCTGAATTTCTTTAGGGCTAACCTGAAATAGCTTAGCTACATGTTGGGCTAACAAACTTTCGTTTGCGGCTACTTCGGGTGAAACTTGAAATTGAAATTCGCGTGGCATAATTTTGATTTTCGGATGATCAGATTTTCTGATATTTTAGAAATATACTTTTGCAAAAGTAATCATTTGAAACTATTTTTTAGATGCAAATGCACGCAAAGCAAATGAAGCCAACCAATGTTCGCCTTCATAATTACCATCTACTATCGAAGGCAATGAAAAAGACAAATGAGTATCAGCCATAGATTTCAAATGAGAAAAATGTTTTGGATATTGCTGAATCAAATCATACAAATTCCAAGCTCTACTAAAATTAAGTCCATCTAAATGAACTAAATGTCCATCGGTTCTATCTGACACTTTTGCTACTTCCCATTTCCATTTTTTAGAGAATAATTGAGGTGCAAATTTTTTAACCCATGAAAGAAACTCTTTTTGAGGAAGAACTCTTTGCATTATAGCTACTTCTTCCATACATGGCGATAAAAAATCAGTACCACTTGGCTCCCAATTAAAAGGACAATTTTCATCTTTTAAAAACATACGTTTAGCATTTTCTTTAATACTGTTTTGTAAAGCAATATTACCTGAAAAAACAGCATAATCCCAGGCATTTGTTAGTCCAAAAGCAGTATTAGAATGAGTGCCAACACGAATAGGGTATAAAAGTTTAGGTAAAAATTCGATATATCGCTTAATAATTAAATCCGTCAAAGGACGCAGATTGCCAGCTAATTCATTTGCATACGAATCAGTTGAAATTTCTAATTCATGTTGTAATTTTAATAGCCAATTCCATCCATAGGTTCTTTCAAAAGATTTTTCATGTGCTTTTTCAAAATAGACAATTTCATTTTCAATATTTTCTTTGGAAAGATTAATTTTAAGCTTCTCAATAATGAGTGCTTCATCTTTAATGTCTTTATAATTAGATAACAAATACACTAAACTCCAATGCCCGTGTACCGAAGAATGCCAATCAAAACAACCATAAAAGGCAGGATGTAATTCTTTTGGAGAAAGTAATTCGGTTTCATTAAGTAAAAGTTGATTTAGTTTATTGGGAAATTCTTGTTGTAAGCATTTAACAGGCAAACTCGCTAAATGATTAGCTTGTTCAATTGTCAAATTTTGCGAGAGAGCAATACTACTAACCAGAAAAAAAAGTACACTTTTCATAACAAATAGTTTTTTCAAATTTAGTAAAAACTTACCTTTGAAAAATAATTAATTATAATGTCTAGAAAAATAAAATTGATTTGGGATTTTAGAGGGGAAGCAGCTGCAAAAACGGCAGAGCACCACACTATTCATCTAAATGAATATTTAGAAAACGAAAAAATTAACTTAGAAAAAACAGGCTTTGAAATCTTAAATGAAATGCACGCCATTGCTTTTATGGTAGTAATAGAAAAAGACATGATTAGGTTTAGAGACGCCCTAAAACCTCATCGAGGTGAACTATTTGAATAGTTTTCAGTATCAGTTTATTTAAAATTTGTGGTATAACTGAAAACTGATACTGAAAGCTAAAACTTAATTCGCTACTTCGCTAATGAACTTGATGCGCATTAATCGCAATTCTTCAATATCGTATTCGCCATCAAATTCTTTCAAGGCATTTTTAATACTATCAGACTCAGATTCCATAAAATAATCGTGAATTTCTTCTTGCTGGTCTTCGTCTAAAATTTCATCAATCCAATACCTAATATTCAATTTGGTTCCCGAATAAACAATTTGTTCCATTTCTTTTAACAAACCATCCATATCTAAACCTTTTGCTTTTGCAATATCATCTAAAGCTAATTTTCGATCGACATTTTGAATGATATATAATTTTAGACCCGAATTTGCTCCCGTAGATTTAACCACTAAATCATCAGGACGAATAATGTCATTATCTTCAACATATCGAGCAATTAATTCAACAAATTCTTTACCATATTTTTTCGCTTTTCCTTCTCCTACACCGTGAACATTACTTAGTTCATCAATAGAAATAGGATATTTTAATGCCATATCTTCTAAAGAAGGGTCTTGAAAAACTACAAATGGTGGAATTGAAAGTTTCTTAGCTACTTTTTTACGTAAATCGCGTAACATGCTCATCAAAGCTTCATCTGCTGTTCCTGTTGATTTTGCTGCGGTTACAATGGCTTCATCTTCCTCTTCATTGTATTCATGATCTTCTGACATCATGAATGAAGAAGGATTTTTTATAAAAGTTTCTCCTTTAGAAGATAATTTTAATACTCCATAGGTTTCAATATCTTTTGATAATAATCCATCGACCAACACTTGACGAATTAACGCCATCCAATATTTCTCATCAAATTTTGATCCACTACCAAAATAAGGTTGGGTATCAATTTTTTGTGCTTTTATTATGGCATTGATTTTACCCACTAAAGCGAAAATAATTTCTTTTGACTTAAACAATTGCTTAGTATCGCGAACCACTTTTAAAAGTGTTACCACTTGATTTTGAGCTTCTACTTTGGTTTTTGGATTGCGAACATTATCATCCATATCTGCGCCTTCACCATTAACATCGTCAAATTCTTCACCAAAATAATGGAGTAAGAATTTACGTCGCGACATCGATGTTTCGGCATAAGCTACCACTTCTTGTAACAAAGCAAAACCAATTTCTTGTTCTGCTACCGGTTTTCCTGAAAGAAATTTTTCTAGTTTTTCAATGTCTTTATAGGAATAGTAGGCTAAACAATGACCTTCGCCACCATCTCTTCCGGCACGACCCGTTTCTTGATAATAACTTTCTAATGATTTTGGAATATCGTGATGAATAACAAAACGTACATCTGGTTTATCAATTCCCATTCCAAAAGCAATAGTGGCAACAACAACTTCTACGTCTTCCATCAAAAACATATCTTGATGTTTCGCACGTGTTTTAGCATCTAAACCAGCATGATATGGAACCGCGCTAATACCATTTACTTGTAAAACCTGCGCAATTTCTTCCACTTTTTTACGACTTAAACAGTAAATAACTCCCGATTTTCCTTTGTGTTGTTTGATAAATCGAATAATATCTGATTCAATATTTTTAGTTTTTGTACGTACTTCGTAATATAAATTAGGACGATTAAATGAGGCTTTAAACGTATTCGCATCGGGCATATCCAAATTTTTCAAAATATCTTCTTGGACTTTTGGAGTTGCTGTTGCCGTTAATCCAATCATTGGCACATCGCCTAATTGACGAACAATATTTCGTAAATTTCTGTATTCGGGTCTAAAATCATGACCCCATTCTGAAATACAATGCGCTTCATCAATGGCAACAAATGAAATTTTAACTTCGTTTAAAAATTGTAAATATTCTTCTTTTGTTAATGATTCTGGAGCAACATATAGCAATTTAGTTACACCTGATGTGATGTCTTTTTTTACTTGATTGACTTCTGTTTTATTTAAAGAAGAGTTCAGCACATGAGCAATTCCGTTAACAGAGCTTAAACTGCGAATAGCATCAACCTGGTTTTTCATCAAAGCAATAAGCGGCGAAACAACGATTGCAGTCCCGTCTAAAACCAAAGCTGGCAACTGATAACAAAGTGATTTTCCGCCACCAGTAGGCATAATAACAAAAGTATTATTCCCGGTAATGATACTTTTAACTACCTGTTCTTGAAGACCTTTAAATTGATTAAAGCCAAAATATTTCTTTAATTCTTTATGTAAATCAATTTCGTGTGGATTCATTCTCTATTAATATGATTTTACCTAAATTTGCAAACATAAAGATACGATTTTCTTTTACACAACCAAATTTTTTAATATTTCTATTTTGAGTACAATTGAATCCATTTTAGCTACTGCAAAAAAGACGCTTTTATCAGAAAGTAAAAGCATCGAAAACCTTGTCAATTATTTAGATGAAGACTTTGCCAAAAGTGTGACTGAAATATATAATACCAAAGGCAGATTAGTCGTAACAGGAATTGGAAAAAGCGCCTTGATTGCTCAAAAAATTGTTGCTACTTTAAATTCTACTGGAACCCCTTCTTTGTTTTTACATGCTGCAGAAGCTGTTCACGGCGATTTAGGAATGGTACAACCCGAAGATATTGTTATTTGTATTTCAAAAAGCGGCAATAGTCCTGAAATTAAAGTATTGGCACCTTTATTAAAACGATTTGGCAACACTTTAATAGGCATGACGGCTGATAAAAACTCATTTCTAGGAAAAGAATCACACTACATTTTACATGCATATGTAGAAAGTGAGGCTTGCCCAAATAACTTAGCACCTACAAATAGTACGACTGCTCAATTAGTTCTTGGTGATGCTTTAGCGGTTTGTTTGATGGAACTTCGCAATTTTAAAAGTGAAGATTTTGCGGTTTATCATCCAGGTGGTGCTTTAGGTAAAAAATTATTGCTTCGCGTTAAAGACATGTTAGATACAACACACAAACCTATTGTTTCGCCAGATGCTTCCATTAAAAAAGTAATTATGGAAATTTCAGAAAAACGTCTGGGAGTAACCGCTGTAATTGAGAACAATCAAGTCATAGGTATTATTACTGATGGAGATATTAGAAGAATGTTGAATAACCGTGATACTTTTTCTGATCTTTCGGCGAGAGACATAATGACCAAAAATCCTAAACATATTAGTTCCTCTTTATTAGTTTCAGAGGCTTTAGATGTCTTGGAAAATAATTCCATCACTCAATTAGTAGTAATTGATAGTGATGAATATAAAGGTATTTTACATTTACATGATATTTTAAAAGAAGGAATTGTATAATGGCAAAGAAGAATTTGGGTGAGATGTCTTTTTTAGACCATCTTGAAGAATTGCGTTGGTTATTAGTTAGAAGTTCAGCTGCCATTCTAATTTGTGCAACCGTGGCTTTCTTTTTCAGTGATTTCATATTCAACGAAATTATATTTGGACCAAAAAACGTTAACTTTGTTACCTATCGTTTTTTCTGTGAATTATCAAATGAGTTACAACTTTCGGAATCATTTTGTGTAACCGAATTGCCTTTTAATATTCAAAATACCGCAATTGAAGGGCAAGTTTCTTTACTAATTTGGACTTGTATAACCGCTGGATTTATCATTGCTTTTCCTTATATACTATGGTTATTGTGGAAATTTATTAGTCCGGCTTTATATGAAAAAGAGCGAAAATATACTAAAGCATTTGTCTCTATTGCTTCTTTATTATTTTTCTTAGGGGTTTTATTTGGCTATTTTATAATCATACCGATGTCAATTAATTTCTTTGCCACTTTTACAGTAAGTCCAGAAATTAAAAACGATATCAACATTCAATCATACATTAGCATGATAAAAACATCAGTGATTGCTTGTGGATTAATTTTTGAAATGCCAATTATCATTTATTTCTTATCTAAAGTAGGGTTAGTAACCCCAAGTTTTTTAAGAAAATACCGAAAATATGCAATTGTATTAATATTAATAGTTGCTGCTATTGTAACACCGCCCGATGTTGTAAGTCAAGTTATTGTTTCGATACCGCTATTAGTGTTATATGAAATAAGTATTTTTATAAGTGCAGCGGTACTAAAAAACAAAGAAAAAGAACAATTAAACGCATAAATTCATGGCAAATTTAGTAAAAGAATTCAACGATTATCGTTCTAAAATGAACGAAAAGTTACTTGCTGATAACAATAAGGTGATTAAACGCATTTTCAATGTAGATACCAATGCCTATATGGAGGGTGCTTTAGATGTAAAAACTAAAGAACTACTGGGTTTAGTAGCTTCTGCGGTATTGCGTTGTGATGATTGCATTAAATACCATTTAGAAACTGCCTATAAAAACGGTGTTAACAAAGAAGAAATGATGGAAGCTATGGGTATTGCCACATTAGTTGGTGGAACTATCGTAATTCCGCATTTAAGACGTGCTTATGAGTTTTGGGAAGCTTTGGAAAATGAGCCAATGGTATAATGTGTCATTGTTCCAATTTACAATTAACAATTAATTGGCACATTAACAAATTGTCTAATTGACACATTATTTCTTATTTTTACAAAATATTAAAACATTGACACATTGCCGAATTGGCTAATTGACATATTGACTCATTGCCGAATTGGCTAATTGACATATTGCCTCATTGTCTAATTGACAAATTAAAAAAATGAAATTAAGAGCAGAAAATTTAGTAAAAACCTATAAAAAAAGAAGCGTTGTAAAAGGAATTTCCGTTGAAGTAAATCAAGGGGAAATCGTTGGTTTATTAGGTCCAAATGGTGCCGGAAAAACCACTTCGTTTTATATGATTGTAGGTTTAGTAAAACCAAATAGTGGAAATATCTATCTTGATGATATGGATATTACTAATTTCCCAATGTACAAACGTGCACAAAACGGAATTGGCTATTTAGCACAAGAAGCTTCTGTTTTTAGAAAACTAAGTATTGAAGATAATATTTTAAGTGTTTTGCAATTAACTACACTTTCCAAAGAAGCACAAATTGCTAAAATGGAAGAATTAATTGCTGAATTTTCTTTAGAACATATTCGAACTAATCGTGGCGATTTATTATCAGGTGGTGAGCGTCGTCGTACTGAAATTGCTCGTGCTTTAGCTACAGATCCTAAATTTATTTTATTAGACGAACCCTTTGCAGGAGTTGACCCTGTTGCGGTAGAAGATATTCAACGCATTGTTGCCCAATTAAAAAATAAAAACATCGGAATTTTAATTACAGATCACAATGTGCAAGAAACTTTAGCCATTACCGATAAAACCTACTTAATGTTTGAAGGCGGAATCTTAAAAGCTGGAAAACCTGAAGAATTAGTGGAAGACGAAATGGTTCGTAGAGTTTATTTAGGTCAGAATTTTGAATTACGTAAAACGAAAATTGACTTCAATGCACCAAAAGTGGATATAGAAATCTAATATTTACTACCTTTGACTATGCTTTCTATCAAACAACATAAAAAGAAAATTGAAATACTTTGTGAAACACACCAAGTTGAGAAATTATATCTGTTTGGTTCAGCAACAAATGATAGTTTTAATAATACTAGTGATATTGATTTTTTAGTCAAATTTAAAACCTTTGATTTAAAAGATTATTTCATTAATTATTTAGACTTAAAAGAACAATTAAAGAATTTGTTTGAACGTGAAATTGATTTAGTTGAAGAACAAACTTTAAAGAATCCATATCTTATCAATTCAATCAATAAAAATAAATCCTTGATTTATGGATGAGAGAATACTCAAATGGTTATATGATATTAAAATAGCAATTGAAGAAATTGAAAGTTATTTTATTCATGAAAAAAAGGATTTTTTTGATTACAAAAAAAATCTAATGCGAAAGAGAGCAGTAGAAAGAAATATGGAGATTATTGGTGAAGCTACAAATCGAATAATTAAAAGAGATCCTTCTTTTTCATACAAAATAAAAGATGCAAATGCAATTATTGGATTACGCAACCAAGTAATTCATGCCTATGATAATATTTCTGATGAAACTATTTGGGCAATAATTACAAATCATTTGCCTTTACTTAAAGAGGAAGTTACACTTTTATTAGATGAAAACCATCTGCCGAATTTATAATCTATGAACAAGCCTAGTCAAGAAACTTTAGAAAAATGGCACAAAGATCCTGCAAATTGGAAATGGGGCAGTTTCTATTACAACAAAGAAGATAACCGATTATTTCCGCCTAAACGTATAGCTTGGATGGGTTGGACAATAAACTTTGCCAATTGGAAATCAATTTTGGCTTTTGTGATACTTTTCAGTGCTATCTTAGTTTTACTTTGGTTCAAAAAACCATAATATTATTTCAACCCTATTTTTAATAAATCGTTTTTATCGCCATTAAAAATATTTAGATCTACCATTCCATCAATTCCTTCTATTTTTCCTTTTTCGGTGAATTGCCAAAACTGCCAATCTGATTCTAAATCATTGCGCCAAAAATTATAATTGGCAATCCAAAGCGGATATGCTGAAAACTCTTCTTTTAAAAAATCTTTGTAATAACTTTCACCTGAATAGATAATTGGTTTCACTCCATAGTGTTTTTCAACTGCAGTTAACCAATTACGTAAACCGACTTTTAACCGTGCTACCGACTGTGTTTTAGGTAATTTTTCGATGTCTAGAACCGGCGGCAAATCTCCTTTTTGAAGCGTAACATTATTGATGAAATTAGTAGCTTGTTCTTTCGAATTTTCATTAGGTCGATAATAATGATAAGCACCTCGAATCAATTGCCTTGATTTTGCACCATTCCAATTTTCTTTAAATCGTGAATCTATTTTGTCTTTTCCGGCAGTAGCCCTAATAAAAACATAAGATAGTTCAAATGCTTCTTCAATATGATAGGTTTGTTCCCAATTGATTTTACTTTGGTATTCTGAAACATCAAATCCTATAGCTTTATCGTCGTGTTTGTGTAATACTCCATAGATTCTAATATCGGCTAATTTTCGTTCATCGGCAGCTAATTCTTTGGCATATTTGTCGGTTTTGAATCCGAGATAATACAACAAACCATCTCGAAATTTATAGATTCCAATACCAATAATTAGCATTAGAAACAAAGAAAAAAGAGCAGTAAACCACTTTCCAAAAAAACGCGATTTCCTTTTTTTGATAACTCGTCTCCTCTTAATCGGGTGTGCCATTAATTTTTAAACAAAAACGTATTGTTTAACACCGACAACACAACGTAGAGTAAAATTATAATTGGTAAGGCGGTGAAACCTAAAAACAATAACAAAGTAGCCGCTATTGTTAAAAAGAATACTTGCAATTTATTTTTATCCCAACTAAAATCTTTGATTTTTAAGGAAAATAATGGAATTTCGGCATTTAACATATACGCACTAACCAAACTTATGATGAGCAACACAAATGGATTGAACAAAGCGTTAACCAACCACTCATGTGTTCCGTCAAATTGAATCATGGGAATACTCATAATAAACAATGCATTTGCAGGCGTTGGTAAACCGATAAATGAATCGGTTTGACGGGTATCTATATTAAATTTCGCCAATCGATAAGCAGAGGCTAAGGTGATGATGAAACCTAAATAAGGCACAAATCCCATGTAATAATAATCTTCAGTCAAGTAATAAACAGAAGTGCTGTCTTCCTGAATATCTTGCAACAATTTAAATATCATTAAACCCGGAACTACTCCGCTAGTAACTACATCGGCTAATGAATCCAATTGCAACCCTAATTCACCCGAAACTTTAAACTTACGAGCGAAAAAACCGTCCCAAAAATCAAAGAAAATACCCAAACAAACAAACAGAAAAGCTTCGTCATAATACCCTTTAAAAATAGCTATAATAGCTAATAAACCACTAGCAAGGTTTAATAAGGTAATTGCGTTTGGAATGTGTTTTTTAATATGCATATGAGAATAAGTATTTGGTCAACTCAAAAATAACTAAAAAAATTTTACAGCAAATGTAATACAATAACTTAATACATTTAGAGTTTAGTAATTAAGAAATTTATATCATCTTTGTAAAAAAATAGGCATTGAAAAAGACCCTTTTCCTTCTTATCTTTTGTTTAGCCTCTGTTAGCTATTCACAAACTGTTCGGAAATATTCGAATGAGTTTATGAATATTGGTGTTGATGCTGCTGCCTTAGGAATGTCTAATGCGGTAGTTTCACATACACAAGATGTGAATTCGGGGTATTGGAATCCGGCGGGTTTAATGCATATAAAAGACAAGCAGTTTGCTTTGATGCATGCCAATTATTTTGCAAACATTGCCCAATATGATTATGCGGGTTTTGCGATGCCAATTGACGATCGAAGTGCCGTTGGAATTTCATTAATTCGTTTTGGGGTAGATGACATTTTAAACACCACTCAATTAATAGACAGCGAAGGTAATATCGATTATAACCGTATCTCCTTGTTTTCAACTGCCGATTATGGTTTGACGGTTTCTTATGCACGAAGTTTACCCATCGATGGTTTAAACTATGGCGTAAATGCTAAAGTAATTCGAAGAGTTATTGGAGATTTTGCTAATTCTTGGGGGTTTGGTTTTGATATTGGGATTCAATACATAAGCGATGAGGAAGATTGGAAATTTGGGTTAATGCTTCGCGATATTACTACAACTTACAATACTTGGACTATTGATCAAGAAAAATATCAAACTATCGCAAATGCTATTCCGGGCGAAAATCAGGAATTACCAGAAACTAGTGAAATTACGCTACCTAAAGCACAATTGGGCATGTCCAAAAAATGGATTATTCGCCACGACTATAGTCTTTTAGCTGCTGCTAATTTGAACATGCAATTTGCACAAACTAACGACATTATTTCGACTAGCACCCTAAGTATCGACCCTGCATTGGGTCTTGAATTTGGTTATTTAGATTTGGTTTATCTTCGTGGTGGTGTGGGTAATTTTCAACAGATTACACAAATTGACAATTCAAAAAAAGTAAGTTTCCAACCCAATATTGGCCTGGGCTTTAAATACAGAGGCATTCAAGTGGATTATGCACTAACCGATTTAGGCGACCAAAGTGCTGCGTTATATTCTAATATTTTTTCACTCAAAGTGGATTGGGAATTATTTAGATGATTTTAGATGCTAGAGAAAAGAAATAAGAAAATAGAAAAAGAGATACATAAAATGATTAAAAAACTACTTTTCACGTTACTTGTTTTAGTTACTTTTAATGGATTTTCCCAAAATTTAGCTCTATCTGAGCAAGCAAAAGTTAGTATATTAACGTGTGGAACTGGCCCAGAATCCTATGCGATGTATGGGCATACCGCGATTCGTATTCAGGATAAAATTACGGGTCTTGATGTAGTGTATAATTATGGAGCTTTTGATTTCAGTACGCCAAATTTCATTGGTCGTTTTGTAAAAGGAGATTTACAGTATTTTGTTACTAACGAAAGTTATATTGATTTTTATTACAATTACCAAGCAGAAAATAGAGCAATTATTGAGCAAGAATTAACGCTTAACCCTATTCAAGTCAAGCAATTATTTGAACAACTTAATGCTTCTGTTTATAGCGATGAACGATTTTACACCTATAAATTTATTGATCGAAATTGTACAACAATGGTGGTTGATAAAATAAATAATACGCTTGGAAAGGAATATATACAATCGGCTACCTCAGATCAATCGTATAGAGAACTTTTATATCCGTATATGTCTGATTTTTACATGAAATTAGGTATTCAAATCATTTTTGGTACTAAGGTAGATGAACCAGCAACTCGATTATTTTTGCCTTACGAATTTGAATCAGCGTTATCAAAAACAAAGGTTAATGGTGTATCCCTTGAAAAATCAAATACCACTGTATTTAATGCCCAACCAACAAAAGTTCCATTCAATGGGTTGAATTCTATTTATTCCTTAATTGGAGTGTTATTATTATTGGCGCTTTTTGGAAAAAAATGGATTCCAATCATCTACTTTACAATGGCTGGATTACTAGGCCTCTTTTTCTCCTTGGTTGGATTATATTCGTTGCACGAAGAACTATTATGGAATTACAATATTTTATTATTTAATCCAATATTATTGATCTATGTTTGGTATTATTGGAAAGAAAACAAATCTAAAACCATTTTGGCAAGTAAAATCATTTTAGGGTGTTTAGTACTTTATTTAGTATATATGCTCAACAAAATACATCTTGGAATAGTTTGGCCATTTATTCTATTACACGGCTATTGGTTACTAAAAAATGTATTAAAAAAAGATTAATTTACTCTTAAGTATTTTAAAAATTCTTTTTCTTTTCTTTTCGCAACAGGAAGAACAGCACCGTTTTTAAATTCACAATAAAGTCCGTCTTTTTTATTGATTCGTATAATTTGATACACGTTGGCTAAAGTTGAATTGTGAATTCTAAAAAAACTATCTGATGGAAAAATAGTTTGGTATTCCCCTATATTTTTAGAGGATAACACTTTATCCCCATTTAACAGAAAAAACTCAGTATACTTACCATCTGCTTTACAGTAAATTACCTCTTTAAAATTTATGATTTCAATTTTATCTACTGAAGAAACAATAAAAAAGTCTTTGGTTGGTTGAGACAACCACTCATTATTACATCCGTTAAGCACTTGTAAATAGGCTAAATCTCTTTCAAATTGATGTCGTACTTTGTTCAATGTCGTACCTAATTCTTCATAATTAATTGGTTTCAATAGAAAGTCAATCGCATTGTTTTTAAAAGCTTGATAGGCCTCTTTTTCATTTGTTCCAATAAAAATAAATTTAGCTTCCAAGTAATCGATATTGTATAGTGTTTCAAAATCGTTTATATTTTCTTTGGTAGCGCTCACAATAATGAGATTAGGCTTTAAAAAAGGAATTTCATTCACTGCTTCTTTGACCGATTTTGCTTTACCAATAATTGAAAACAAAGCTGAATTTTCATGACTAAAGGTTTCAAAACTATGAATAGTTTTTAGATTCTCTTCTATTAAAAAAGCGTTAATTAGGGTCATCTGATTGTGAGTTTTGAATTGGTTAATACCAATCGGAATGGTATCTATTTTCACCTAAATAATAGATGATTCCGAAAGAAAAGTTATAAAAACTACCTGATTGTGGTTTGTATTCTGGATCCAATAATAATCCGTCGAAACCATAATGTTGTTTCATGGTAAAATTATGCGTAAAATCAGCTGTTAAGGCAAATTTATTGGATATATTATACATTGGCGTAATACCGAAACCTAGTACTCCTACTTTTTCATAATCATTTTGCCCAATTTTATATGCAAAAGCTACACCAGCGTCAATATGTGCATTAACTCCTAATTTATCTCTAGTTAAATAAGTCAAGCCAAATTGTTTACCAATGTTATATACCACAGAAACAGCAAGTGTATTGTAGGTAATTCCAATTTCACCGCCTGGATCATTTACAAAGTGATCCAATTTATAAGAAACTTTCGCTCCTATTTTTTCGGTAAACATATAACGAATTCCAACATTAAAATGGTTCATTCCTGAAAAATTAGACTTAAAACCTTTATAATAAGGTTCTATAGCTCCGTTATATCCATAACCTGCTTCCAAGGATAAATTGTTAACATTAAACTGAGAAAAGATTGGTGTTGTAAAGCATAAAAGGACTATCGCTAGGCTATAAAATGATGATCTCATAAAAATAAATTAGGGTACGAAAGTATAAAAAAAAGTGCTTATTACACATAAATTTTACTACTATTTTTTTTTTATAATAATGGATTGCATTTCATCTTTACAATTTTTTTTTTGACAGAGATAGCTATAACACTTATGTAGTTAAAAATACATTTAAGATACCTTTTATATACTGTTTATATACTTCTAGCATACACTTCACATACACTCTGCATACATTCTGCATACACTCTGCATACACTTCATATATATTAATGGGCCAATGTGGCAATTAGACAATGGGGCAATGAGGCAATTAGACAATGAGCCAATTTGTCAATAAGGCAATGTGTAATTTCTTTAATCTTCATTAAATAAAAAACCGCCTTTTAACGAGGCGGTTTATAAAAAATTATTTCACTATTTTTTTCTTTTGAAAGCTCCAATAACTTATTACTATTCCAATTATTGCTGCTGCAATAATCCAATTGTAATCATCAATTGGCACATCATTTACATCATCTGGAAAAGTTGCTTGTGCTTGTAGTGAAAAGGTAACCAACACTAAAGCGATACTATATATTATTTTTGCTGTATTTCTCATTTTGCTTATCGTTGTTATTCTACAATCCATTTTACTTGTGCTGTTTTTACTGCTGTGGTAATCGTTACCAAATAAACTCCTTGGCTTAATGCTGTTTTTGGAGTTACCTGAGTGGCGTTTCCTTGACTCATTACCGTTACCGGAATGTTTTGTCCTACAACATTGTAAACTGAAACTGTTGCTTCTATAATGCCATCTAAATAGAAACTAGCTCCTGTTTTTGCTGGGTTAGGATACAATTTAATGTTGTTTGCAAAATCGTCTGTACTAAGGGCACGCGGTTGGAAAATAATTTCAAAACGATTAGCATGAGTAGATGCCGGAACTGCAGTGTCAACTGTAAATGGATATGGCGTTCCGTTTAATTCATGTTGGGTATTGGTATAGTTGTCTTTTAAGAAAGCCTGTACCCCTGAAATATTTTGCAATTGATTTTCAAAAACATAAGAAGTGGTTCTGTATTTTGATACATGCAACGCAACTGTTTCTAGAGTTTCCGGAAGCAATCTGCGTTCTACCGAAAATAATGTAGCATTCTCTTTTTGAATGGCTACGTCTTCATCTAAATTATTTAATTTTAGAGCGTCTTCGGTGTTTACTTCATTAGAGAATTGTGATGCAAAGTCAAATCGGATACCGTCCACATAATTCCAACTACCATTCGTTTGTAATCCTTTTAAATTTAATTTTAAAAAACTATTTTCGGAAACTATGGTTCTTGCACTACCGAGATTTGGTTGGGTTTTATAAGCCTCTTTAAAAGTAATACTTGCCGCACCATTTGTAGAAGTTCTTATAAAAAATGCTTCCCATGGGTAAATTAAATTAGTGTGCGATGAACCTGCAGTTGCTTGACCGTTTGAAATAGAAACAGTACTGTAAGCTCCTCTACTACCTAGTGTTGGATCCCAAACATAAAAATCTAATGGATTTACATTTGTATAATTTGAGCCGCTTCCAAAAATTACTCCAGCATAAATAGGCGCTTGATATGGATTAGCTACAAAGTTAAAATCATTTGCTGTACTGCTTAAATTTACAGTTAAGTTACCCGTTTGCAAGGTTCCTGTTGAACGTAAAGTTGTAGGTGCTGCGGTTGGAGTATTAGTTGTTAAATCTGTAGTACGATCACCACGAACCATTAATCGATAGGGCGTTCCTGCGTTTAGTACATTAACATTAGTATTGGTAACCGGTGCCCATGCTCCGTTAGTAAAAGTAAACATTGAAGGATTATTAGTCTCCGTAGCATCAAAACCATTACTTGCACCACCCGTACCAGTAATATGAGTACCTAAACCAGCTGTTGTACCTGCATTTTCTTGCCAGTTTTCTTTGATTGTGGTTGTGGCTGTTACTGGCGAACTTAAAAAACGGAAGGCTCTACGCGCTGGAATATAGTTTTCTGCTATAACCGTTCCAGAACCGGATTGCGTCCCGTTAAACACGTCAAATAAAGCTGAACCAGTTGCATCACTTTTAAAAACAATTGAACCATTATTAATTAAATTACCTGCAACAGTTAACTTTTTACCAGCACCTATAGTCAAGGTTGTACCTGAATTAATGGTTAAATCTTTACAGGCTAAATCTGAAGAGGTAGTTAAATTACCCGCGATAACTGCGTCTAAAGAAGTTGTTGGGGTATTATTTGACCATGAACTACTATTCCAAGTAGTTCTATTTAATGTAGAAAGACTAATTGTATTTGAGTTAGAAGAAATTGAATTTGAAGCAACGGATCTAACTCTATAATAGTAATTTGTATTAGGATTTAATCCAGAAACTACTTTACTTGTTGAATTTACAGTCAAATTATCATAACCAATTACTAAGGTCTGTGGAGAATCTCCATAAACAATTATATCATCAATATTACTTACTCCTGCACTGGTTACAGTTCCATTACTAACAGAAGTATTTGATGTCATGACCCATCTCAAAGAAACTATCGACAAATTTTCCATTTGACTTGGTAATGAAATTTGATTTAGATAACCAGACGTATAATTATCCGCAACAACAATTGTTCCTCCAGAAATATCAATCCAGTTTTCAGAGCCGTCTTGACCTATCGAATATTGTAATTTCCAATTTTTAGGTCCGTTACTATCTGATCTCTGTTTTGAAGATAATTTTAAATTATATTTTCCTAGTGTAGAAATATTAACTCTCCAATATTTTGTATCATTTCCATCATGCCAACCGCTAACTATTTTTACCTGACCACCATTTCCAGAATCATTAGCATAATTAACTAACCCTGTATTACCTGGTCCACCATAAGCAAAAATATATGCTGAAGTATTAGCTGCATTAGTTAAATTTGGATTTGGATTAGATTGCAAACCATTTTCAAAATCAAAAACAATAAATGGACCAAAGGCTTCATAATTTGTAAAAGTAGTTGCATTTGTAGAAACATCTAAGCGATATGATGTTGCCTGAGCAACTGAGCCCCAGTTTGCTGTAAAACTATTTTCAGTAACATTACTTGCATTTGAAGCTGTTGGAGCCCCAATATTTGCTGTAGTAAAATTCATTTGATTACTATAATATACCCCAGCACTTGTAATCGCATATGCTCTTACATAATATTGAGTTGACATGGTTAAATTTGTAACCGAAACATCATAAGAACCTGTACCAGAACCTGAAATAATTTTTGTATTACTAATCGTTGGATTACTTGAAGTATTTAAACATAATCCTCGCTCAGTAATTGGATTAGTTCCTTGAGCTGTGATGTTACATCCTACTACTGCAGAGGTTGAAGTAACACTACCAATGTAATAGGTTGATATTGTAGGAGGTACAACAGCAGGTGCTATAGCCGTTACAGAAACATTATCTATAGCAAATGGTGGTCCAGGATTCAACACATCATCACATCTCCATCTAAATTTTAGTGTAACTATACCGCCTACATAAGCTCCTAAATTGAGGGTTTTAGTTGCAAAAGTTGAGGAATTAAAAAACTCACCATATTGTTCGGAATCTGCAATTTGGGGATCCATATAACTTAATAATATATCATTACCACCAGTATTGATCCAAACATCTCCATAGTCATAATTTTCCTCACCCATTGCTTTCCAATCAAATGATAACTCTGCATTTTGTATACCCGATAAATCCACTTGAAAAGAAGCTATTGTTTGTGAAGTTGTTCCAGAACTAGCATTAGAATATGAATTTGCACTACCATTATTGGTAACATATAATGCCTTCGATCCTCCATTGTTGGTGGCTGAACCAACTACCCATGAGTTGGGCGTATTACTTCCAATATTCCACTCATTATAAACACCTTCAAAATTTTGAGTGTAAGGTAAGGTTGCCGGAGAAGGATTTGGTGAATAAGCGGTAATACTAATATTGTCAATTTCAAACTTATCTCTATTTCCTGATCCTGTAGTGCTATTTCCAGAATAATTATAAAATCTAATTCTTGCAGTTGATGAGTTATAAAATTGTATTGGTAATTGTAAATTTATTATTTGACCAGAATTTGGGCTAACTTTATCTAAAATTTGTGCATTAGTTAATTCTGTAAAATTGATATTGTCAATACTCCAATAAACTCTTAAGCAAGTAGGTCTTGTACCATTACCATTATCAACAATATTCCAATCAAAACTTAAATTGCCAGCAAATAAATTAGCAAAATCTAACAATAAATCAACTGCTACTGATTCTCCGTTTGCAGTTGATCCAGTCGATAAGAACTGTAAAGCCTGTGTACCCTTTTGAATACCACCACTAGTTGAGGCAACAAACGTAGCTGAAGATTTTGTTGTTTTTTTTCCGTCAGGAATTGTTCCAGTTGAATTAACTAATACTGATGACCATCTATTCGCACCTAAACCTGTAGCAAAATTATTAGTCCAATTAGAAATGTCATTAAAATTTTCGGTATAAGTTAAATTTGCTTGGTTAGACATTGGAACCGCTACCTGCCCCCATCCCATTCCACAAACTAAAAATGTAATAAAAAGTAATTTATATTTCATAAAAAATAGTTTAAATTATGTTTTGCAATATTGTTACTGATTTTCAAAAATACTAAATTAATCATCGATAAAAGCAAAAAAGTATTAACAAATTGTTAATAAATGTGGGATGATGGGTGATGGCACTGGGTATTGGATGATGGGTGGAGATTTTGAGACAAGTTCAGAATAACATAAAGTGTTGGGGTTTAGAAATAAAAAAAGCACCTGGAAAAGTGCTTTTCATCGATTAAAATATATAAAAATAAACGATAATAATTTAATGATGATACTTCATACTAATATAGTCTATTCTTTATTAGGTACATTTATAAAACTTGACGTGTAAAATGACTTACTTAACGATATACATACCCGAAAAACCAATATTAACAGCACTTTCCATCCAGTTATCTGGCTGTGTAGGTATATTATTATCTACTAATATCGTTAATCTATCAGCTACATGATTAGCTTCTACGTTTCCTGATAACGTTGATACATATTGCATACTGCTTGGGCTCGAATAAGTTCCAGAAACACTACCTGATGCATCTGTTACAAGTGTAAAATTACTTGATATTGGCAATGAGGCTTGAATTGATAAATCATAATATCCATTTGGAATGTTTATTGTTCCTGAAAAATTTACTACATTTCCTACTCTTTGATAGAAACCAGTTGCTGAAGCTGATGGTATGCTTCCGCCAGATCCATCAGTAATTACAGGAGTCCATAATCCAGCCGAAAGACTACTTGAGATAGCCGTCCACGCTCCATTAATATAACAATATAAGTTTGGTGTATTATCTGTTTGAAACACAATTAAACCTTCAGCTGGTGTAATAATGGCAGTACGTTGTGCAGCTGTCATTCTTGGTGCTAACAAACCTTTGGTTGTAGATTCGATATCTAAAACCGCCGAATTATCAGGATTATTTGTTCCTATACCTACTTGTCCGTAACTCAAACTTGCTACTAAAACTATGAGTATTAAAATTATTTTTTTCATTATTTATTTTGTTTGATAATATGCTGTTTGATTCTTACTGTCCAGAAAACGATTAAGATTCCAACAATTAACATAGGAACAACTCCATTATCAACAGGCACATCTTGAACATCGTCATCAAAATTAGGTGCTTGTGCGTTTGCAATTGAAACTAAAAACAAAGTTAAAATTACAATCCATTTTTTATACATGGTCATCATCTTAACTTTAAATTAGTTGATTTTCGTAGCATAGAATCTATTTCCAGGCCATCCAGTAGTACCGCCAAATTTGTTATAAGTAATGACTATACAATTATCAAAAGCACAATTGGTATAAGGTGTAGTTTCCAAAAAGTACAAGGTATACGTTTTAGCAGCTTGAGATGTATTATTAATGTAAAAATTACCACTATGATTAGATGCTACAGCTCCAACAGGTCGAACAAAAGAAGCACCTCCAGTAAAAAGAGCATCACTTGTACCAATAGTATTCCCAGGTATTATCTGTGGATAATCAAATGTATTACTTGGAGTATTTTCATCTAACCAGTAATTCATCCATATAATAGCAGCTGGCATATTAGCCTGTTCCGAAATATCTGCTGTTAGTTCTAAATTTACTTCCCATTTTCCAGGCGGTAAAGTTATTGTAGCACCAAAATTCTTTGCGCCTACCCCCATACCATAAATATACTGTCCACTTGTGCCTGTCCATGATGTGCCCAAATTACCATTTACAAAAGTTGTTGGTACAGAGGCAGTAGCAGCTGACACTTCTGTTTGATTAGCTATTCTTTGCCATGCAGAACCGTTGTGATAATAAACTCCTGGCGAAACTGCAACAGCGCCCGAACCAGCAGTAGCTGTATTATAAACCATTAATCCAGTTGCTGGTGATGCCACTGTAAGTGTGTCATTTGTTGCCGTTAATTCTACTCTAGGTTGTAAAAATCCTCTATCCGTTGCGTCTATTTGTAATTTTGCTGAAGCATCTACTGTTGAAGTTCCTATTCCAATTTGTGCGAAAGAAAAAACTGGAAAAATTAATGCTAGTAAGAATTTTTTTGTATTCATTTTAATATATTTTTTATGTATTATTTTTAAATTTAATTATTAACTACCCATTTTTTTACAAGGGTTGTACCTTCTTTTGTAGTGATTACAATATGGTATATTCCGTAAGATAAAAAGTGTTCAGCCTTGTATTGATTGTAAATGTCGGTTGTTTTAGTTTTTTGAAATGCAATTTCTTGCCCTAATTCATTGTACACATTTACTTTAACATCGCCAAGGGCTGCTGGTAAGGTCAAATTGAAGTTTCCAGAAGAAGCAGGGTTTGGATATACATTTATATACTTTTCTATATCAAGTTCATCAATGCTTAACGTTTGATTTGTAAACACAATTTTAAAACGATTTGATGCTGTTGATAAGGACTGACTTTGATTTACACTAAAGTTGTATGTCATTCCATTTTCAATAGTAGTATAAGTATTCGTAAAATTATCAAATAAATAAGGTGTTAACCCTTGATAATCTTGCAATTCAGTCTTAAATACATAGTTTTCATGTTTGTAATTTGAAAGACTTAGTGGATATACTGTTTGTTGTGTAGGCTCATTAAACGCTGCAACACTTAATGAAGTATTAAGTACTTGTACTGCTAAATTTTCATCTAAATTAGTAAGTTTTCCTGCGTCAAAGGCATCTAAATCATCTGCATATTGAGATCCAAACAAACACATAATACCATCTAAAGCGCTATCGCCCGCTTGTAATGAAGCTGCATCAAATAGATTTAACTTTAAGATGGGCACTGTGGTATTCATACGGTATACATTTTCATTTGTAGTCGTATATTTGTTACTTTCATTAAATGTGATACTTGCAGCACCATTTGCTAATGTCTTCACAAAGAAAGCCTGCATAGGCTGCACATATTCATTTACTGCAGAACCACTTACATTGTTGCTACTTGTTGCAAAAGTATAAGTAACATAGGCACCTCTTCCATTCGTACCCCCTACTTTTGGATCCCAAACGTAATAATGATTTGGATTAACGTTTGTACTGCTTATCAATACATCTTCAATCTCTATGGCACTTTGATAGGGATTACCAACAAAATTATACGCATCAGCAGTGGTATTTAAACCCGATACGGAGTGAGAACCAATTTTCAATGTTCCTCTAGTTCTTAAAATTGTATTGGTTGGTGACGGAGCATTAGTATTCATATCTATTGAACGATCTCCTCTCACCATTAAACGATAAGCTCCACCTGCGGTTAATGTATTTGTATCGGTATCAGAAATAGGCAACCAATCTTGGGCTGTATTGTCAAAGGTAAATAATGATGGATTACCCGATTGTGTTGCATCAAAACCATTTGATCCTGAAGTTGATCCAGCAATGTGAGTACCATATCCTGATGCCGTATTTGAATTATTTGCATAAACTGGACTCACGTTGTTTTGATTTTCTTGCCAATTGTATTTAATTGATGAAGTTGTCGTTACAGGAGAACTCAGGAAGCGAAAAGCACGCTTCGCAGGAATATAACGTTCTACCACCATATTATTGACCGTACCACCAGTAGAAGGCTCTACTATGGCAGTTCTTGCACTTGTACTTTGCAATACTATTTTTTCAGAAGCATCTAAAGTTCCTGATACTGATTTAAAAGCATCTGTAATAGTTAAATTACCAGCGATAACTGTAGCCGTGTTTGCCGATTTATTTAGTTCTACACGTTTTGCAATATCATTTGCTCCAAAGGTTAAACTTTGCGTGCTCCCTCCTACCATTTCAATAGTAGCATTAGCTGCATTCATTATTCCGGCATTATTTAAGTTGTTTGCTAACAAAATTCGTCCGGCATTTAAAGAAATTATACCATTGTTTTCAATTGCTTCATTGGCATATAACATACCTCCATCAACTATAGTTAATTGCTCTCCAGAGGCAATTTTTAATTGCGCAAAACTACTGCAAGATATAAACACTATTAGTCCTAAAATTATAATTCTCATTTATTACGATTTTTTGCAAAGTTAGAATTTGAAAATGTACTTATTTCTGTTACTTGAAATATCAGTGGTGCTTTTTATTAGAATATTGTATACATATAACACTAAATCACTCATTACAAAGTATTTGTGTTTTTAACAAAATGAAAAACTTAGGGTCATTTTAGAATGTATTAAAGTGTTCATTTTAAATAAAATTTAGAAAAATGGTAGCAGAAATTTTTATTTTTTCTTTTTTTTAAACACAATGAACACTTAGAGAGTACTTGGAACGAAAAGTTTTTTTAATTAAACATATATAACATAAAATAAGTAGCCATGAAATATGGTAAAGTAGGGTATTAATCCGTTGTCGGTTGTCACTATTCCCTTTTACTTTTACCCATAAAAGAATCTACATCAAAAGAAATAGGAAATAAGGTGTAATAAATAATCTGAACGTCCATAAAAAAAGTGCGGTTATGGGCATACCATTTGTTTATTCTTACTTTATCTGGCCAAATGACAGTGTCGTTGTAGTGTTGGGGATTGGTTTGCAGGGCTAAAAGTTGTTCTTCGTTGCGGTATTTTAAGGAAGCTAAGCCGGTGATACCGGGTTTTAACGTTAAAATAATACGGTCATCTCCTTGCAGTAAATCGGCATACCCTGGCACATCGGGGCGTGGGCCCACTATGGTCATTTCGCCCTTTAGGAGGTTAAGAAATTGAGGCGTTTCGTCTAATTTAGAAGTGCGTAATATCTTACCCCATACCGATATTTTAGAGGTTTGTAAGTGTAACGTTCTTAGTTTGTAAATAAGAAATGGCTTACCATATTGCCCTATGCGTTCTTGTTTAAAAAAACCATTCGAATGCGTATCAAATGCGGTTATGAAAACTATCAGCAGTATACCCGATAAACCTCCTAACAATAGTTCCATATCCTTTTGCTTAATGCTACTCTTGTGGGGTTTGAATAAATTCGGGCACTAATTCGGTAAATGCTTCAATTAAAGCAGCTTTGTTCTCAAAAGTATTGTTGTTTAACTTGGTTAAAAACTCTTGTACTTTTTCATAACAATACACTGGGTCTTGCGCTATAAGTATTTTTGGATGATAAGTAGGCAAGGTTTTAGAGGAGTCTGCCAATACTTCTTCATATAGTTTTTCTCCAGGACGTAATCCCGTATAAACGATGTCAATATCTGTATACGGTTCCTTTCCGCTTAAGCGAATCATTTTCTCGGCTAAATCTTTAATGAAAATAGGTTTCCCCATATCAAATATATAGATTTCGCCACCTGCTCCCATGGTTCCTGCTTCTAATACTAGTTTACAAGCTTCGGGAATAGTCATAAAGAAACGATTAATATCTGGATGGGTAACCGTAATAGGACCACCTTCTTTTATTTGTTTTTCAAATAAGTTTACTACCGAACCATTTGAACCTAAGACATTCCCAAAACGAGTGGTAATTACTTGCATTTTAGAAGACCCTTTTTGCGTGTTAAAACGAGCTTGCACCATAATTTCTGCAATACGTTTAGAGGCACCCATAATGTTGGTTGGATTAACCGCTTTATCGGTTGAAACAAAAACAAAACGTTCAGTGCCATTTGCAAGTGCAACTTCTAAAACATTATTTGTACCAAAAATATTTACTTTAACCGCCTGCATGAAATTGGTTTCTAATACTGGCACATGCTTGTAAGCCGCCGCATGAAAAACAATTTGGGGTTTATACTTTTGAAATAATTGCGCTACTTCAGCTTCATTGGTAACATCGACTAATTCATAATGACATGTAATTCTTGGAAAAGCAGCTGACATGTTCAATTGAATGGAATTCAAAGGCGTTTCGGCTTGATCTACAATTACAATTTTTTCTGGATTAAACTTGGCTAATTGATTTACAATTTCACTACCAATAGAACCAGCTCCACCCGTTACCACTATCGTTTTAGCCGTAAATGCATTAATTACATTAGGATTATCGATACTGATGGTTTCTCTAAACATCAATTCTTCGATAGTGTATTTTTTTAGGGATTTCACTGTATTTACCGCCATATCAAATCCACTGACTAATTTTGGATTATACACATTGATTTTATAACGTAAACAATCTTCTAATAGCTCTAATTCTTCTTTCTCTAACAAATAATTTTTGATGAGAACTACATGTTTGATTTTGTTGTAACGTAAGATGGCACTAATTGAATTAGTCTTTGCTATAACAGGAATTCCGAGTACTTTTTTATCATTCAAAAATTTGTTTTTATCGATAAAAAATTGCAATTTATATTGTGAATTATCATTTACAAATGCCTCTGCCAAAGCAATGGTTGTACTGTTTACTCCTATTATTACAATATTTTCTGCTACTGGCATTTCTTCCGTTCCAGTAAAATATTTGAATAACGTTTTGATAAATATTCGAAAAGAAATCAATGAAAAAAAAATGAAAAGCGAAGAGAAAAATAAGGTCATTACCACAAAAACATGTTGTCCTTGGCTGAAATAATAACCTAAATCGATGGCAACTAGAGTTAAAAAAGCAAATGTAATCGCTTTAAAAATACGCGTGGCATCTTTTAAACTGGAATATCGGATGATACCGGTATAGGTTCTAAAAATAAAGAAATAAAAACTTAGAGTAGACATTATTATTCCAAATCTAAGTTGAACAGGCAACGACGAATGGAAATTTACTCCGATTTCCTTGAAAATAAGGTACGAAATAACAGCAATGACTAGTGAAATAAAAATATCAATGACTAAAATAGACCACGAAGGTAGAAAACTAAGTTTCTTTAAATTGATAAATTGCTTTATGTTTTTTTGCATATTGGGACATCAATTATGGATAACAAAACTATGCTTTTTTTTTTGATCTGTAAAGTTGACAAGCTATTTTTTGTGAATCCCTATGAAATAGTAGCTCTCAAAAATGTATTATCCTTATATTTGCCTAAATTTTGTTTATGAAACGCTACCTACTTGTTTTTTTTATCGTATTAAATATAGCTGCCGTGAGTCAAAATAGATTTCATGTTAATGCTGCTACTACTCTTCTTGGATTTCCTTCTTTGGGTTATGAAACCCCAATAAATAAACACTTAAGTTTTCATATTGATGCTATTGGATCTACTTTTAATAGCTACAATGACAAGCCGTTACGTTTTTTAATCGTTACTCCTGAACTGCGTTACTACCTAAAAAATGACCACAAAGGTTTTTTTGTTGGGGCACATTTAGGAGGAAGTACTTTT